>OIZA01000101.1_pt1 | contig 51029 bp, 41 predicted proteins | sample 1588381 | NCBI WGS metagenome assembly OIZA01 (sample SAMN03283277) | human gut metagenome | biome: human-associated habitat; material: feces | host: Homo sapiens | place: Peru | collected 2012 | reverse complement strand
ACAACGCTTTAGGGGTATCTTACTTATTTCCAACCAACAATAACTTTACGCTATCGTTCGGGGGAAATTAGGTTTACAAAAAAGGAGGTTAATGTTAAAATAAAAAATAATGTGTCATAGAAGGTAAGCGGGGAGGAATCGCGTATGTTGCGTTTTCTTGGGAAAGGAAAGAGCAGTTACCGTCAGATGAAACAGAAAGAAAAGAGGGTACGAACGCAGATGGAAAAAGAAGACTTCTTATTAAGCCAGATCGATGAGTTCAGGGAAAAGGCAAAACAGCTTCAGGCTTTGGTGAGTTCCAAGGAGAGCAAGGTCAGAGAATTGCAGAGCCTTGTGGATGAGCGGGAAGGCAGAGCTGCAAAACTGCAGAATATTTTGAATGAGCGCAGACAGGAGGCAGACCGTTTAAACCAGACGGTACAGGAACAGGTCGATGGTCTGATCAGTAAAGTGGAGCAGCAGATCACAGAGCTCGGCGGAGAACTGACCAAGTCGGCGACGGCGAGTGAAGAAGCAGTCACTGCAAAGACGGAGGAAATGAAAGAGGCACTTCTTGAGATGAAGCAGCTTCTCGAACAGACCAAGAATGAAATCGGAGACAAGATCCATGAGGAGAATGTTACCTGCTACCGAAATATCCAGACACTTTTTGATGACTTTGGTACAAAGGTTGATAAGGTGGAGAACATGGATTCCGGTGTGAAGGGCATAAAATCATATGTGAAATGTTTATCCTGGTTTTCCATCGTGAATTTTATTGTGCTGGTCGGATTTATCCTGTATCAGTTAGGCGTATTTTTCTAAATAGGTATGTAAATAAAAAGCCTGGAAGTTTGTGAAAGGCTTTTTGTTGTGTATAAAATAATCAATTGATAAGCAAAAGAGGTAATTGGAAAATGAATGGAGAAAAGAAAGTTTGGGTCGTAGGACATAAGAATCCGGATACGGATTCCATCTGTGCAGCACTTGCATATGCAGAACTGAAAAACCGTAAGGAAGCCGGAAAATATGTGGCAAAGCGCGCAGGGGCAGTGAGCGAGGAGACTCGTTATGTGCTGGACTATTTTGACGTAAAGGAGCCGGAGCTTGTAAGTGATGCGGGCGCACAGGTAAAGGATATCGAAGTGCGTGAGACAAAAGGTGTGTGCAGCCATATGTCCTTAAAGCAGGCATGGGAAATGATGAAGGATTCTGACGTGGTGACACTGCCGATCGTCAATGCAAAAAACAAGCTGGAAGGTCTTATCGTTACCGGAGATATTGCAACATCCTATATGGACGTGTACGACAATAAAGTGCTTGCAACTGCACGTACCCAGTACCGCAATATTGTGGAAACCATGGATGGAGAACTGCTGACTGGAAATGAGCATGGATATTTTGTAAAAGGAAAAGTGGTAGTTGCATCTGGTGATGACGAAGTGATGAAAGAGTATATTGAGAAGGATGATCTGGTCATTCTTGCAAACCGTCCGGAGTCCCAGAGATGTGCTCTTGAGCTTAATGCAAGCTGCATGGTAGTGTGCGCGGGAACGGAAGTTTCGGAGGAGATCCTTAATATGGCAAAAGAGCGCGAATGCGTGGTTATCAGCACACCGTTTGATACCTTTACGGCGGCGCGGCTCATCAATCAGAGTATGCCAATCAAATATTTCATGAAAAAGGACAACCTTGTGACATTTGAACTGGAAGATTATGTGGATGATGTCAAGGAGGAGATGGCAAAGGTACGCCACAGAGATTTCCCTGTTCTGGATGAGAACGGCAATTATGTAGGTATGATTTCCAGAAGAAATCTGTTGAATATGAAGAAAAAGCAGGTCATCCTGGTGGACCACAATGAAAAGACACAGGCAGTGGACGGCATTGACGGTGCTGAGATCTTAGAGATCATCGATCATCACAGGATCGGAAACCTGGAGACGGCCGGACCGGTATTTTTCCGTAACCAGCCGCTGGGCTGTACTGGTACGATCATTTACCAGATGTATCATGAGCAGAAAGAAGAGATCACAAAGAAGGTTGCAGGAATGCTTTTATCTGCAATTCTTTCTGATACGCTGATGTTCCGCTCACCGACCTGCACGCCGGTGGACAAGGCTGCAGCTGAGGAGCTGGCAAAGATCGCAGAGGTGGACATTGAAACACATGCTAAAAATATGTTCCGTGCAGGAAGTAATTTTAAGAATAAGACGATCGAAGAGATCTTTTTCCAGGATTTCAAGAAGTTCAGTGCAGCTGAAAAGGATTTCGGCGTAGGACAGATCAGTGCGATGGGAGCGGACGAACTGTTCGCGATCAAAGATCAGATCGTAGCATATATGGATACCGTTCTGACGGAGAAAAAGTTAAACATGGTGTTTATCATGCTGACGGATATCCTGGAGGAGACAACGTATCTGATATGTGCCGGAGACGGAGCCGATCAGGTCGCAGAGGCTGCATTCAAACAGGAAAAAGACGGAGATTACTATGTCTTAAAGGGTGTGGTTTCCCGTAAGAAACAGATCATTCCGCCGTTCATGAGTGTGCTTCAGTAACAGGTGAGGCGATGAACAAAAAGCAGTTACAAAGCTCGTTGCTTCTTCTTGTAACAGCACTTATCTGGGGAACGGCATTCGTTGCACAGAGTGTCGCGATGGATTATATTGAGCCGTTTACATTTAATGCAATTCGTTTCCTGCTCGGCGGAACCGTGCTTCTTCCGGTTATTGCAATGGGTACGAAAAAAATGCGGAAGGCAGAAAAAGGCACCGGAACAGATAGAAGTGAAAAGAAGCTTCTGTGGAAAGGCGGAATCATCTGCGGAGTTGCCCTGTGTGTTGCCTCGGCACTGCAACAGTTCGGAATCCAGGGAACAACTGTGGGGAAAACCGGTTTTGTCACAGCACTTTATATTGTACTGGTTCCGGTATTTGGTGTGTTTTTACACAAAAAGGCGGGAATCAAGCTGTGGATCAGTGTGCTGGTCGCAATTTTCGGCTTGTATTTGCTGTGCATGAAGGCGGAGAGCTTTTCAGTCAATCATTATGATGTGATATTGCTGTTTTGCGCAGCAGCTTTTGCCGTGCAGATTCTGTATGTGGATTATTTTTCCCCGAAGCTGGACGCGGTAAAGCTGTCCTGTATACAGTTTTATGTCTGTGGACTTTTGTCTCTTGTGATGATGCTGCTTACCGAACATCCGGACCCAGGTGCGATCCTGGTCGCATGGAAGCCGGTGCTCTATACAGGGGTTATGTCCTGTGGGGTGGCATATACGCTGCAGGTGGTCGGACAGAAAAACTTAAATCCGGTCATTGCATCGCTCATTATGAGCCTGGAAGCAGTTATTTCTGCAATTGCCGGATGGCTGATCCTGGGACAGCATTTGAGCAGACGTGAGATCGCAGGATGTGTAGTGATGTTTGCAGCGATCCTTCTGGCACAGCTTCCGACTGGAAGCAGAGAGTAAAGGAGTTTTTATGGCAAAACAGATATGGAAACCGGGGAATATGCTTTATCCGCTGCCGGCAGTTATGTTAAGTGTTACGGATGGGAAGGGAAATGACAATATTATCACTGTGGCGTGGGCAGGAACGGTATGTACCAATCCCCCGATGGTTTCTGTTTCGGTGCGCCCGGAGCGGCATTCTTACCGGATGTTAAAGGAAACAGGTGAATTTGTCATAAATCTCACTACAGAAAAGCTTGCCTTTGCGACGGATTACTGCGGAGTAAAGTCGGGACGGGATGTAGATAAGTTTAAGGAAATGCATCTGACGAAAGAAATGGCGGATCAGGTGCAGGTACCGATGATCGGGGAGAGTCCGGTCAATATTGAGTGCAGGGTGACAGAATGTCAGGAGCTTGGCTCCCACCACATGTTTCTTGCGAAAGTGCTTGCGGTACATGTGGATGAGGAGTATCTCGATGAAAAGGGAAAATTTGATTTAAATGCTGCGAATCTGCTTGCCTATTCGCATGGAGAATATTTTTCTCTTGGGAAAAAGCTTGGCAGATTCGGTTATAGCATAAAAAAGAAGAAACCAAAGAAAAAACGAAGATAAAATTATTTTAAAAGCAGTTCCATTAAATAGGCGTAGACCGCTGATGTCTGATCCTTCCAGTTCGCACAGATGGCCTCCGCCTGTTCTTTTGTATGTACGGTCAGCGTGAGATCGATCATCGGATTGCCGTGCTCTTTTAACTGACAGCGGGCCGCATACCCGTTGTTCGTTGTCTTGTAATAATCGGACAGAACCGAATTCTCATTTTTTAATTCCACCTTATGTTTGTCAAAATAGTGAAGAATATCATTCTGGATCGCTGCAGAGATCTTATCATGGAAAAAGTGCAGCGTTTCCTTTCCGGCAGCAGTAATCGTGTACTGCGTATTGCTGTGCGTGGATTCTGTGTGGATCAGATCGGTTTCAATCAGGTCGTGCATGACCTGCTGCACGGTAAAATAGTTTGTGTATTCTTTTTCCAGAAAAAAATCGGAAATCTGTGTGTTGCTCAGTGGAAAATCGACTTTTTCCAGCATATACAGGACGATCAGTTTGTAAAGTGTAAATGGTTCTGCCATAGATCAAAAACTCCTTTTCTCATAATGCGGGCAGTATTTTCCCTGCCAGATATCTTTCTCGCGGAAGGTTCGCTGCATCTGGTTTAAGACACGCTTTTTGTCTGCGCTCCAGAGCGGAGCTGCAAGCAGACGCTTCGGGCCGTCTCCGGTGAGTCGGTGAATGACAATGTCCGGCGGCAGCAGCGCAATGCAGTCTGCCACGAAATCGCAGTAGCCTTCCAGTGAAAACAGCGGAAACGGATGGATTTCGTAGTAAGAGAGCAGGTCTGTCCCTTTTAAAATATGCAAAAGCTGCAGTTTCATTCCAAAAACCGGAAGCGAGGCGACATAAGAGACGGAGGAGAGCATCATTTCTCTCGTCTCACCCGGCAATCCGAGAATCAGATGGACGATCGTGCGAATCCCGCGCTTCTCCAGTTCTGCCACAGCACGGTCAAAATCTGCGATGGAAAAGCCGCTGCGGATAAATTTTGTTGTTGCGGGATGAATTGTCTGAAGTCCGAGTTCAATCCAGACCGGTTTGATCTGAGCCAACTCTTCGAGAAGCGAAAGCACTTCTTCTGAAAGACAGTCAGGTCTCGTCGCAATTGAAAGAATTGCAATATCGGGATTTTGAATCGCTTCCATAAAAATGCGCCGCAGATAGGAAACCGGCGCATAAGTATTTGTAAAAGCCTGAAAATAAGCAATATAGTGTGTACAGGTGGCTTTGCCCGATATCCGTGCTTTTGCCTGTTTTATCTGTTCTGAAATGCCAAGAGAGGCGGAGGCGGCAAAGTCGCCGCTGCCGCCCTCGCTGCAGAAAATACAGCCGCGTGTATCCAGTGTACCGTCGCGGTTTGGACAGGTCATGCCACCGTCCAAAGAAAGCTTGTACATTTTTTCCCCGTAGGTATGTTTTAAATAGGCATCCAGCGCATAGTACCGTCTGCCGTTCCAGAAGTCGGGAAGTTCAGCAGTCATTTTAATCGTGGATATGGGATTTGACCGCCTGGCTTACGACCTCAGCCACTCTTGGATCAAATGCTTCCGGCATGATAAATTCATCGTTTAACGCTTCATCGGAGACAAGACCGGCAATTGCCTCAGCAGCAGCTAATTTCATTTCTTCGGTGATCTGCTTTGCGTGACCTTCCAGTGCACCGCGGAAAATGCCGGGGAAAGCCACGACATTGTTGACCTGGTTCGGGAAATCACTGCGTCCGGTTCCGACCACGCGGGCACCTGCGGCTCTTGCGACATCCGGCATGATCTCCGGTACAGGATTTGCCATGGCAAAGAGGATGGAATCCTTGTTCATCGAGGATACCATTTCCGGAGTCACGATATTCGGAGCAGAGACACCGACAAAGATATCGGCACCTTTTAAAGCATCCGCAAGTGTTCCGGCTGCATGGGAGAGATTGGTGACTTTGGTCATTTCTTTCTGCATCCAGTTCAGATCCGGATAATCCGGTCCGATGATACCGTGGCGGTCACACATGGTCACATCTTTAAAACCGTAGGTGAGGAGCAGTTTTGTGATCGCGATTCCGGCAGAACCGGCGCCGTTTACAACAACCTTACAGGCTTCTTTTTTCTTTCCGGTTACACGCAGACCGTTGATGATACCTGCAAGGACCACGATGGCAGTACCGTGCTGGTCGTCATGGAATACCGGAATGTCAAGCATTTCATTTAATCTGGTCTCGATCTCGAAGCAGCGCGGAGCGGAAATGTCTTCTAAGTTGATGCCGCCGAATGCCGGAGCGATGTTTTTTACAGTAGCAATGATCTCCTCGGTATCCTGTGTATCCAGACAGATTGGAACAGCATTGACATCGCCGAATTCCTTAAAGAGCACGCATTTTCCTTCCATGACCGGCATGGCTGCATAAGGGCCGATGTTTCCAAGCCCTAAAACGGCACTTCCGTCGGATACGACAGCGACCGTGTTTGCTTTCATGGTGTAAGTATAGGCAGCAGAAGGATCTTCTGCGATCACCTTACAGGGTTCTGCCACACCTGGGGTATAGGCGATTGCAAGATCTTCTCTGGTTTTTACCGGTGTTTTGGATACGGTTTCCAGCTTCCCGTTCCATTTTCTGTGCATTTCGAGTGCTTTTTCCTTGTTATCCATAGCGTCAGGCTCCTTTATGTGTTTAATATGTAACTTTTTAATATGTGATATGTTTTCATATTTAATATGTGACTATACAATAATCTGCCACATTTAAATAAGTAATTTTATATGCAATAAAATTATCATATCATTAAGAAAATAACAAATCAAGAAAAATAAGACTTCCTATTTGAATCAGAAAGTTGTATAATAAAAATATCAAATCTTAGAGAACATCTTTTTTGAATCCCATATATACCATGAAACTGAAAAAAGGAGATATAGAATGAGAGAAAAATATGAAAGCCTGTCGGCGGTTGTTTTGCGTGATCTTGCAAAAACCAGAGGCTTAAAGAATCTGTCTGGTTTAAAGAAAGCAGAACTGGTGGAGCTTATGCTGGCGGAGGATGCCAGACTGGAAGCACAGAAGGCAAAAGAAGAAAAGCAGACTCCGGCGGATGGAAAAGAGGAAAGGCCGGAAGCAAGAGAAAGAAGAAAAGAAGAGAACGGACGTGAGAGCGGACGGGATGACAGCCGGGAACTGGACAGCGGTGTGAAGGCACACGGGATTTTAGAAGTCATGCCGGACGGCTACGGATTTATCCGCTGCGAAAATTATCTGCCTGGAGAAAATGATGTCTATGTTTCTCCGTCCCAGATCAGGAAATTCAATTTAAAGACCGGTGATATCATTACGGGAAATACCAGGATCAAGACGCAGGGAGAAAAATTCAGTGCTTTGCTCTACATTACGACGATTAATGACATGCATCCGTCGGAGGCGATACGCCGGAAGAATTTTGAGGATTTAACCCCGATATTTCCGAACGAGCGTCTGCGGCTGGAAACACCGGGTGGCAGCGTTGCAATGCGTATTACCGATCTGGTATCGCCAATCGGAAAGGGGCAGCGGGGCATGATCGTTTCCCCGCCGAAAGCAGGAAAGACCACACTTTTGAAAGAGGTTGCAAAATCGATCGTGCGCAACAATCCGGATATGCATGTGATCATCCTTCTGATCGATGAAAGACCGGAGGAAGTGACGGATATCAAGGAAGCGATCGAGGGCAAAAATGTGGAGGTCATCTATTCCACTTTTGATGAACTGCCGGAGCACCATAAACGCGTTTCTGAGATGGTCATTGAGCGTGCAAAGCGTCTTGTGGAGCACAAAAAAGATGTCATGATCTTACTGGACAGCATTACCCGTCTTGCAAGAGCATATAATCTTACGGTTCCGCCAAGCGGACGCACCCTTTCCGGAGGTCTTGACCCGGCGGCACTGCATATGCCGAAGCGTTTCTTTGGTGCAGCGCGTAACATGCGCGAGGGAGGAAGCCTTACAATCCTTGCAACGGCACTGGTAGATACCGGAAGCAAGATGGATGATGTGGTATATGAGGAATTTAAGGGAACCGGTAACATGGAACTTGTTTTAGACCGGAAGCTTTCAGAAAAACGGGTATTTCCGGCGATCGATATCACAAGGTCCGGTACGAGACGTGAGGATCTTCTGCTTGACCGTGAGGAGCAGGAGGCAGTCTATATCATGCGCAAGGCGATCAACGGAATGCGCACCGACGAGGCGGTGGAAAGTATCTTAAATATGTTCGTCCGCACAAAGAATAACCGGGAATATGTGCAGATGGTCAAGAAAACGAAAATTATATAAAAATACTTGCATAATAAAAATTCCTGTGATACAATAATAAAGCTGTTTATCGGAAAGTAAAATGAAGAGGTGAAAATCATGAGAGAAGGAATACATCCGGATTATTATCAGGCAACTGTTACATGTAACTGTGGAAATACATTTGTTACAGGTTCTACAAAGCAGGAACTTCACGTTGAAATTTGCTCCAAATGCCATCCTTTCTATACAGGACAGCAGAAAGCAAACCAGGCACGTGGACGTATTGAGCAGTTCAATAAGAAATACGGCATGAAATAAGTAACAGATTGTGGAAAGATAAGGTTGAGGTTGCGAAATCTCAACCTTTTTTTGAGACAAGCAATGAAAAGGAGCGGTTCATGCGATATTCAGGAATTGGCGGGCAGGCAGTCATGGAAGGTGTCATGATGAAAAACAAGGATCGCTATGCGGTTGCTGTCCGGAGACCGGATCACGGGATCTCAGTCGAAGCGTTTGACTATCCCGGACTGGTGAAGAATAAGATGTTAAAGAATGCACCGATTATCCGCGGTGTGCTTAATTTTATAGATTCCCTTGTACTTGGAATGCGCAGTCTGACGTATTCAGCATCTTTTTTTGAAGATGAGGACGGGAAAGCAAAGGAAAAAGATCCGGTGAAGGCGGAAAAGAAAGAGAAGCGGGAGATGGGGATCACGGTTTTTATTTCCATTCTTGTGGCGGTGGCGGTATTTATGATACTGCCGTATTATTTATCCCTGCTCTTTGGACGGGTTGTGTCATCTCCGACGGTGCTTGCACTGATCGAGGGTGTAATCCGCCTTGCAATTTTTATCGGATATATTCTGCTCATCTCCCTTATGGGGGATATAAAGCGGGTGTTCATGTATCACGGTGCGGAGCATAAGTGTATCAACTGCATCGAGCATGGCATGGAACTGAATGTGGAGAATGTACGGAAGAGTTCCAGACAGCACAAGCGCTGCGGAACCAGTTTTCTGCTGTTTGTTATGATCGTAAGCATCATCTTTTTTGCGTTTATCCGTGTGGATTCCAGGATACTGCGCATTGTTCTGCGGCTTGCGCTGATCCCTTTGGTGGCAGGTGTTTCCTATGAATTTATACGTATTGCCGGACGAAGTGACAATGCGTTTGTAAATCTTCTCAGCAAGCCGGGGCTTATGCTTCAGGGGCTCACGACGAGAGAGCCGGATGATGAGATGATCGAAGTTGGCATCGCATCGGTGGAGGCAGTCTTTGACTGGAGAGAATATCTGAAGGAAGAGGGTGCTTTGCCAGATGCAGGAAATGAGAAAGGACAGGTATGACATATCGCGAAGCAATTGAGACCGGAACAAAGATACTGGAAACAGAACATATTGCGGATGCAAAGATAGATGCATGGTATCTGCTTCAGATGGCGTGTAAGATCGACCGGAATTTTTATTATCTGCATGAGGAAGAAGATCTGACAGCAGAGCAGCAGAGTGCCTATGAGATTACGGTTCATAAGCGCGCGGAACATGTCCCGTTGCAGTATATCATCGGAGAACAGGAATTTATGGGACTGAAATTCAAGGTCAATTCCAATGTGCTGATCCCAAGACAGGATACGGAGACCCTGGTGGAGGAAGCCTTACGTGTCGCAAAGTCCGGCATGAAGGTGCTCGATCTGTGTACCGGAAGTGGCTGCATCATCATAAGTCTTGCAAAGAATGTGGCGGATATCCAGGGTATGGGCAGCGATATTTCAAAGCAGGCACTTCTTGTGGCAAAGGAAAATGCAAAGCTAAATGAGGTCGAGGTTGAGTGGCAGCGCAGCGATCTGTTTGAGAATATTGCAGGAACGTTTGATCTGATCGTATCAAATCCGCCTTATATCCCGACGGATGAGATTCCTGGCCTGATGCCGGAGGTTCGGGATTTTGAACCGGTGGATGCATTGGACGGAAAAGAGGATGGACTGTATTTTTACCGCATTATTATAGAAAAAAGTCCGGGATTTTTAAATCCGGAGGGTTATTTATATTTGGAGATCGGTTATGACCAGGGAGAAGCAGTTTCTGCCATGATGCGGCAGAGCGGATATACGCAGGTGGAGGTAGTAAAGGACCTTGCCGGGAATGACCGGGTTGTTAAAGGAAGGAAATAGGAAAATGTTTGATAAGTTAGAAGATACCGTGGCGCGTTATGAAGAGTTAATGAATGAATTAAGCGAGCCGGATGTTGCAAATGATCCGGGCCGTTTTAAGCGCCTGATGAAAGAGCAGAGTGATCTGACTCCGTTAGTAGAAACTTACCGCGAATACAAGCAGAACAAGCAGAATATCGAGGAGTCTCTTGATATGCTCAAAGAAGAGAGCGATGAGGAGATGCGTGAGCTTGCGAAAGAGGAACTGAATGAGTCCCGTGCGAAAGAGGAAGAACTTGAAGAAAAATTAAAGATTCTTCTTCTGCCGAAGGACCCGAATGATGATAAGAATGTTATCGTGGAGATCCGTGCCGGCGCAGGCGGAGACGAGGCAGCTCTTTTTGCAGCGGAAATTTACCGTATGTATATGCATTATGCAGAGAGTAAGCACTGGAAAGTGGAAACACTCGAGTGCGAAGAAATTGGAATCGGTGGTATGAAGAAGGTGAACTTTATGATCACCGGACAGGGCGCTTATTCCGTGATGAAATATGAATCCGGCGTACACCGTGTACAGCGTATTCCGGAGACCGAGTCCGGCGGACGTATCCATACATCCACGATCAGTGTCGCAGTGATGCCGGAAGCGGAAGAATTTGATGTGGAGATTGATGAGAAGGATATCCGTATCGACGTCATGCGTGCATCCGGAAATGGTGGACAGTGTGTCAACACGACCGATTCTGCAGTGCGTCTGACCCATTATCCGACCGGAATCGTGATCTACAGCCAGACGGAGAAATCCCAGATCCAGAACAAGGCAAAGGCATTTGCACTCCTTCGGGCAAAACTCTACGATATGGAGCAGCAGAAACGCCAGGACGCTGAGGCAGCGGAGCGCCGCAGTCAGATCGGAACCGGTGACCGCTCCGAGAAGATCCGTACCTACAACTTCCCGCAGGGACGTGTGACGGATCACAGAATCGGTCTGACTCTTTATAAGCTGGATAAGATCATGAACGGTGACATTCAGGAGATCATTGATGCCTGTATCGCAGCCGATCAGGCGAAGAAGTTAAGCCGCATGCAGGAAGAAGACTAAAAGCCTGGATCTTACTGACTTTTTTGAGAAATATCGGTATATATGAATTGAATAGAAGCGTAAAGGAAACGGTCTTTGACATATGTCAAAAGACCGTTTTTTTGAACTCAAAAGGTCATATAGTGTATCCATTTGAGTTGATTTCGTTAGAGTGATCTTCTGCAGTAGAATAAGCATGTCTGATCCTGTCGTCTGTTAAGAAGTTTTTGGTAGTAGTATTTAAACAAGAATCAACAATTTATGATATAATTAATTTCATGAAATATTTGAGAAAATGAAGCAAAATTTTTATGTATGTTATGTAGAAAACAGCAGGAATTTTATAGAAAAATCATTGGCGGGATAAAAAAACAAATATATGATGAAGGAGAGGAAGTTTGAGTATGAAGAATATTTTGATTGTAGAGGATTCTCAAGAAATTATAGATTTAATAAAAATATACCTGGAGCAAGAAGAATATTTTATTTATGCGGCATGTGATGGAAAAGCAGCTGTTGATATTTTCGGGAAAGAAGAAATTCATTTAGTGGTTTTGGACATTATGCTCCCAAAGTTAAATGGATATGAGGTCATTAAAAGAATAAGAAAGAGGAGTAATGTACCAGTCATTATTTTATCTGCGAAAAACCAGGATGCCGATAAAATCTTGGGATTGAATTTGGGAGCAGATGATTATTTAGCTAAACCGTTTAATCCATTGGAATTGGTTGCAAGAATTAATGCTCAGATGAGACGTTTTTATGATTTTGGTGGCTCAAAGGAAAAACAAGATGAAAAAGTTATTATTGGAGATTTGATGCTTGATCAACGTGAATGTAAACTTTATAAAAAAAATAAGGAGATTGATTTAACGTATATGGAATACAAACTGTTAAAGCTTTTTATGACTGAGCCGGGTAGAGTATTCACAAAAGCACAAATTTTTGAGCTGGTATGGGAAAACGAGTATTATTACACAGATAATACGGTGGTAGTTTATATTAGTAAATTGCGTGATAAAATAGAAGATAATTCAAAGAATCCACAAATAATAAAAACGGTAAGAGGATTGGGGTATCGATTTGAAAAATAGAAGAAAAAATATTAGTAAATTTCTTAAAACAAATTTTATTTTATTCTCTTTAATTATACTTGTTGTGTTTTTTTGTGCTAACCTTTTTGTTCAGATGATGGGCGATAAGTATTTATTAACAGAGGCGCAGCATTATTTTGCAGATACTTTGATAGATGAAGAATATTCAAAAATAGATACAAATTATATTCGAAGTATTGAAGGGTGGCTTAGTATACTTGATGATGAACTAAAGGTAATATATACAACGAATGACGAAGAAGTAGAAGCATACACACAACAACAGCTAATTGAGCTTACAAGAGGTGAATTACTTAGAAATGATGAAAAGGTTTATGCCAGCATGAAGTACTTCACGGATGAAAAGGGTGAAGAACGATTGGGGATTGTATGTATACCAGCAAAATATGTACAAGTAACGGTGACTGTAACCAATATGAAGTATGGCATTAAAAATATACTGCTTATATATATAGGCGGGATTTTAGTTATAATAGCTGGATATATTCTTGCGGTTTGGGGACTATCTTGTTATATGAAAAAAGAATTAACAAATCCTATCTATATGTTAATAAATGCATTTAACGAAATCAGTACTGGTAATTATTCGGTAAGGGTTGATTTTGAAGCTGTTACAGAGTTTGTTGAGATAAGGGATTCATTTAATAGTATGGTTAAAAGATTATTCGATATGGAAGAAGAAAAAAGAGTTTCATATCAACAACGGCAGCAATTACTTACAGATATCGGACATGATTTAAAAACACCTACTACTATTATTCAAGGATATTCTTCAGTAGTATTAGAAGGACGGGTCACAGAGGAACATAAAGAAAAATGTATGCGGATCATCAACGAAAATGCTGCTAATTTGGCAGAGCTGACAGAATTGCTTTTAGACTACACAAGATTTGATTGTGCAGACTATAAATTAACATTGACAAATTATGATTTGGGAGAATTTTTAAGGCGAATTATCGTTGAGAAAATACTATTGTTTGAGGAAAATCAAATTAATCTTGAAATTGATATACCTAATAGAAAGGTAGAAGCAGAAATTGATTTAAAGATATTAAAACGTGCTATTGTAAATTTATTAAATAATATAATGCAGCACAATCCGGCAGGAATAAATGCTTTAGTCTGTCTGACCGATCAGAAAAAAATTATTATAGCCGATAGCGGAGAACCAATACCAGAAGAAATTAAGGATAAAATATTTGATCCTTTTGTTTGTGGAGATAAAGCCAGAAATCCGGAAAAACATAATAGTGGACTGGGATTGTCAATAACAAAAAAATTGTAGAAATGCATAACGGGAGATTATATTTGGAACAAGAATGGAAAGAGTATACCAAAGCATTTGTTATTGAATTATCATAGAATATATAGTAAATATCAGGAAAAACATCTTTTTCAGTTTTTGAGAAAGATGTTTTTTATTTTATTCGTTTGTAATAGGGAAAAGAAAATATCAGTTGATAAAAATTTATGTATTTTTAATATTTGGAAATCTAAATATTAATGTTTGGAATATATCATAGGGGTATCTCAAAAAAAGAAAGGGGCGGAAATGGATATGTTATGTGCAACGATCTTTAACTATTATAAAGACTTAATGATAGAGGTGAAGAAAAAACTGGGAGGGATTTTATGAGAACATTACAAGTGAGAGGATTGACTAAGAACTATGGTGAGAAAAAAGCTTTGGATGATTTCTCATTTCAGATTAATCAAGGAGAAATCGTTGGCCTTATAGGAAAAAATGGAGCAGGAAAAACGACTTTATTAAACTGTATTGCAGGAAATATTTTTCCGGATGCGGGTTCTATATGCTTTGAAGATAAGGACTTATTTGTAAATTGTGAAATGCGTAAAGAGTTTGGTATCTTAATTCAACCCAGCTTCTTAGATTATATGAATACCTATGACAATTTAAGGTTACTTCAGAATGCAGTTGGAATATGGGATAAGAAGTTGATACGTAAGCAGTCGAATGAAGTATTGAAAATAGTTGGACTGGAAGATAAAGGGAAAAAATTTGTGAAATCGTTCTCTTTTGGAATGAAGCAAAGATTAGGGTTTGCACAGGCTTTGTTAAACGGACATAAATTTATGATTTTGGATGAACCATTTGTGGGCTTAGATATTAATGGCAGAGCAATGGTGAAGGAATATATCAAGAAAATTGTGAAAGAAAAGCAGATTGGCGTGATATTTTCTGATCACAATCTGGATGAAGTCAGGAGTTTGTGTGAAAGGGTAATTGTGATAAAGGATGGAAAAAAAATTTATGATAAAGGATTAGAGGAGGATGGACAATATGAAATTGGAGTAGAGAGTGTAAACCAGGGATTGATACAGGCTATGGCAGGGATACCCGGAGTTGAGATAGACACTGAAAAATCAAGTCTTGCTTTTAATAATAACACAGATCTTCAGAGAGTTATTGCAGCAATTGTACCACACGCTAGAATTGTATTTGTTAAATCTTCGGAGAATAGTCTGGAAAATATGTTGAAAGGAGGAGAATAAGAATGAAAGATTTAGTGAAAATAGAGCTTATCAAAATTATTAAACATAACGATTTTCTTTTGATGATTTCTATGCTGTTTATTCCTGTTATGTATTCGATGGGGCTTGCTATGAACTCAAAATCTTTTACTTATGCAGGGGAGCAGAAAGTGTCTGGATTAGCTTTTGCATCCGAAATGTATACGTTTGTATATATGTGTTTTATCTATTTTATCATACTCTCTGTTTGTGTTATTAGATCTTTGAGGGGAGAAATTGAAAATAAAAGTATCCAGTTATATACGCAACGTATCAATAATAGAAAAAAAATATATCTGGCTAAAAATGCTGCATATCTTATATTAGCAGTTAGTACGATGTTGATTTTTATTATAACTTCAATCATATGTTTCTATTTATTTACGATAAGGAGAGTAGACATCGCGGTCCCGGAGTTCTGCAGGAATGGAGAATTGTTATATTACTTTGTGAATATACTGGCGATTTTGCTATGTTTCATATTTACGGTAAATATTTCATTGTTTTTAAGTGCGTATAAAAAATCATTTCAAGCAATGGGGATATTTATTTTTGTGTGGCTGGCCTTCATGTATTTAAAAGAGTTTTCTTATGTAAAATATTTTGTACCAATATATTATGTAGAAAAGATAGTAAACTCAGATGTGGGAAAATGTGAGTGGAAATGCTTGGTTGTATTACTTATGCTGGTTTCTATTTATTCTGTGATGGGTATAATACTGGGCAAAAAGAAATTTGAAAAGAGTGATATATGATGAAAACCGGTTATGAGTTATTGCTTGAAACGTGCAAAAAGAGTGGAAATACAATGTGGGCGGCGACCATGGCAAATTGGGAACCGTATGCTGCATATCGTTTTTCAGAAAGTGCATTAAGGGGTGGAAATCCATCCTGGCGGCAATGCCTGTACCGTCTTCCGATAAAAAAGGGCTTTATCTATGGAGAAAAATCACTGCCGGATAAAGATTGGGAAGAACTGGAAAGCAGAGAGATTCATTTGGAAATTGTGGCCGGGGCCGGTCATTCTATGGCATGGGAAAATCCAGATGGGTTGGCAATGGCAATTGCAGATTGCATAAAAGGTATGCAGTAACGCACACTGAAATTTTTGATCCCGGCAGAAATAGCTCTGCCGGGTCTTTTATATGCTCACAAAACCGTCAGCGCATGATCTGGACGACAAATGCAGTTGTCTGCGGCGGGATGCTTGCAGTGAGGAAAGAAGCATGCTGTACGCTGACCAAAAGTCCGGGAACCAGTCTTGAAAAGCTGATCTGCCTGCCGATGGAATCAAGAACGACCGTGTTCGGGGAGACATTAAAACGGATCATGGTGGCGGGATTTCCGTCGCTCATCGTGATGAAAAACTGATTTCTTGTGTCAATGTTGATGATCCTTCCAATTGTCACATTGCCGACTTCCGGGCGGCTCGCAATACGGATCCGATAGGCCTGTGCCTGTGGCGGATTGCTCCTTGTCATATTTGTTGAAAAGGTGGCGTGGACAACCATGCCGGTCTGTAATTCTTCCGGGGTGATGAGTTTGCCTTTTTCATCCAGAAGAATGGTGTTGCCTGAGACAACCAGAGTCACAAGCATTTCCGGAGAGTTGCAGCGCTGACAATTATTGTATGCGATCGTTACATATGCAGTGTCTCTGTCATAAGATATGTTCTGAATAACGGCATTTGACACCCGCATGACATCCTGAACAGGAATCACTGTGACATCTGCAATAGGATCTGAAATTTCATTCTGTTCCAAATGATCCATGAGAACCTCTGTTTTTTCTTTTCCTGATATTATATGCAGCGTTGCAGGATTTGGATTTTTGATTTTTTCCCTGTGGAATGTTAAAATAGGGCAAAAGAAGAAAGACGGAATCAGTTTCGCAGAAAGGTGAAGAAATTATGGCACAGAAATATTACGCAGTCCGGGTGGGGAAAAAGCCTGGCGTTTATCTGACATGGGAGGAATGCAAGGCAATTGTGGACGGCTATCCGGGGGCACAGTATAAAAGCTTTAAGACAATGGAGGAAGCGGAAAATTTTGCCGGTGTAACGAACGGGGGTAACAGGCCGCGGCGGAAAGAAACAGAAAAAAAAGAGCCGCAAACTAAAAAAACAGGGAAAAATCTACGGACAACAGAAGGGGAAAGTATGGGCGAGTGTGGTCCGTATGCTTTTGTGGATGGCTCGTTTCATGCGGCAACCGGAGTTTACGGCTATGGAGGATTTCTGGTGCATGATGGAAAACGTGAGCTGCTGCAGGGCAGCGGAGACGATGCGGAGATGGCATCCATGCGCAATGTGGCGGGCGAGATCTGCGGCAGCATGGCTGCAATGGAAAAGGCAGTGGAGCTGGGATTAAGGGAGCTTACCATCTATTATGATTATATGGGTATTGAAATGTGGGCAAAAGGGCTGTGGAAACGCAACAAGAAAGGAACGATTGCCTATCATGACTACGCGGCAGCAGTGCAGGAGAAGCTTACGGTCCATTTTGTCAAGGTGAAAGGGCATTCCGGAATCGAGGGAAATGAGGAAGCGGATCAGCTTGCAAAAGAAGCGGTCGGAATTGCGTGAAAAATAGAAAATATTTCTGACAAAAGCAAAAAAATGATATAAATTCATAGAAAAACGTAGTTTTTAATTGACGGATGTTGTCAAAATGACTATAATTATGTTATAGAAAAACATAAAGCTAGATAAAACACACAAAAGGGGCGATTTCATGAAGAACTTAAAAGTGAGGACAAAACTGAATATGATCATAGCACTGGTAGTGATCCTGGTGCTGGCAGCAAGTATCATGTCTATACGTGATCTGAATCAGGTGAAGGACAAGGCAATTGAAAGTATGGATGCATCCAGCAGACAGAGTTATGATCAGAATATCAAAGAACAGGTCGAAGGGGTGATCTCGCTTCTGGCAGAAGTCAACCAGGAATATGAGGATGGAACCTATACACTTGATGAAGCAAAGAAGGTTGCTGCAGATGAAGTGCGTCAGATGCACTACGGTGACAGCGGTTATTTCTGGATTGATGAATCAGATGGAACAAATGTGGTTCTGCTTGGCAGCGATACGGAGGGAACCAACCGTATGGAAACTGAAGATGCAGAAGGATATAAAATGGTCAAGGAAATTATCCGTGTTGCAGTAGAAGACGGTGGAGGCTATACAGATTATGTATTCCCGAAAGAGGGAGAAACAGAATCATCTCCGAAACGTTCTTACAGTGAATATTTTGAACCGTTTGACTGGGTAGTCGGTACCGGAAATTATACGGATTACATTGATGATGCAATCGCAGCACAGGACAAGGAATTTACAGATTTCGCCGTAAAACAGGCAACAACCCTGATCGGTATCTGCATTGTTATGCTGGCTGTTGTTACAATTCTTGTTATTCTTATTGCAATTGATATAACACGGGCATTAAAGAAAATATCCGATCATATTGAAGTGATCGCAGAGGGCAATTTTGCAACTCAGATAGATGCTGTGTCGCTGGAGCGCAAAGATGATTTCGGCCAGCTGGCAGCTGCCATTGACAAAATGAGGGAGTCTGTTCGCAGGCTGCTCACAAAGGTAAAAAGAGAAGCGAACAGTATTGATCATGTAGTACAGAATATTGAAACAAATGTGACAACATTGAATGAAGAAATTGAAGATGTTTCTGCAACGACCGAAGAACTGGCGGCAAGTACAGAAGAGACAGCAGCTTCTGCGGAACAGATCAATACCATGTCACAGGAGATCGAGGATGCGGCGAAGGGTATCGCGGTTCGCGCACAGGATGGTGCGACAGAGGCGGAAGAGGTTCATAAGCGTGCACAGGAAACGAAAGACAATACGGTTAAGAACCGCGCAGCTGTTTTGTCGATGCTTACAGAGATTCGCAGCGGACTGGAAAAAGCGCTTGAAGATGCAAAGGTTGTTGATCAGATCGGAGTGCTTGCGGAATCTATTTTAACAATTACGGCACAGACAAATCTTCTTGCACTCAATGCATCGATTGAGGCGGCAAGAGCAGGTGAGGCAGGAAAAGGATTTGCGGTAGTTGCAGACGAGATCCGTATGCTGGCAGAACAGTCCAAGGAAGCGGTTGCCAATATTCAGGCAGTTACAGACAATGTAAATCAGGCAGTAGGTAATCTGGCAACGGATTCCAACCGGCTGTTGGATTTTGTAGACACTGACATTGTAAACAGCTTCAATCAGTTTGAGGAAATGGCTGATGCTTACAATATGGATGCATCCAGAATCAATGATCTTGTTGCGGATTTCAGTGCAACATCAGAAGAACTGGTAGCTTCGATCGACGGTATCATGGAGGCGATCGGCGGAATCACATCGGCATCCAATGACGGTGCAGCGGGCACGACGAATATCGCACAGCGTACGGTTTCCATTGCAAACGGATCTTCAGAGGTATTAAACAGTGCAAAGGATGCAGCTACATCGGCGGAAGAATTAAAGAAGAATGTCGGACTGTTTGTGATAGAATAGGATATTATTAAAAAATCAGATATGTAAAATAAAAAAGGTGCATTTTTGCCGGGATTGAAAAACGATCCTGTGCAAAAATGCACTTTTTAGCTTACAAAGATTTTACGTCAATTTTACATTACATAGATTTTACATTTTACATAGGGTTAGTAGAATAAGCATGTAAAACGAAATGGAGGAAAAAAATATGAAAAAAATTATGTGTTTATTCGTGTGCGGATTATTAACCGCAGGAACCCTTGCAGGATGTGGAAGCTCTGCTGATACAACAACAGATTCCAATCAGACATCCGGTACAACAGATGCAGCCAGCTCAGATTCTTCTGCAGAGACCGAGAAGACGGCCGATACGAAAGAAGAAGCTGCCGGAGATTTTGATGCATCTTCTGATATCTCAGTTGTATCCAGAGAGGATGGTTCCGGAACCAGAGGAGCATTTATCGAATTATTTGGCGTAGAAGAAAAAGATGCAAATGGCGATAAGGTAGATTATACAACAGACGAAGCAATCATCGCAAACAGCACAGAGATCGTTATGACAACTGTTGCAGGTAATGATTATGCAATCGGCTATTCTTCCCTTGGATCTCTGAATGATACTGTAAAGGCAGTAAAGATTGATGGAGCAGAACCGACAGCAGACAATATCAACAATGGAAGCTACACGATCTCAAGACCGTTTAACATTGCAACCAAAGGTGAAGTAAGCGATGTGGCACAGGATTTTATCAACTACATCATGAGCGCTGATGGACAGCAGATCATTGAGGACAACGGTTACATCAAAGCATCTGATGCAGGCGCATTTGAATCAAACGGCGCTACCGGAAAGATCGTGGTTGCAGGTTCTTCTTCCGTAACACCTGTTATGGAAAAATTACAGGAAGCATACCAGAAAGTAAATTCCGGCGCAGAAATTGAAATTCAGGAAAGCGATTCCACAACTGGTATGACTGCAGCAATGGACGGTACCTGTGATATCGGAATGGCATCCAGAGAACTTAAGGATACCGAGTTAGACGGTGGACTTACTGCAACTGTTATTGCAAAAGATGGTATTGCAATCATCGTAAACAAGAATAACCCGGTTGATGATCTGACAAAAGATCAGGTAAACAGCATCTTCCGCGGTGAGACAACAACCTGGGATGAGGTACAGTAAGCCATACGACAACACGAAATGACAGAAAAAAGAGGGCTGTAAATTTTTGCAGCTCTCTTTTGAGAAGTTATAGAACACATAAAATGACAATATAGAAAAAGGATTTTGATCTGTATGAGAAAAATAAAAGAAAAAGGAATGGAAATTGTGTTTCTGATCGCAGCCTGTGTTTCAATCCTTTCGGTTGCGCTTATCTGCATTTTCCTTTTCATGAACGGAGTCCCGGCGATTAAAGAGATTGGATTTTTCAATTTTATAGGCGGAAAGATCTGGAAACCGGGAAATAATATATTCGGAATACTTCCAATGATCCTTGGCAGCATATATGTGACGGCAGGAGCGTTGATCATCGGTGTCCCGATCGGAATACTTACTGCAGTCTTTCTGGCAAGGTTTTGCCCGAAAAAGATTTATAAGATCGTAAAACCGGGCGTGGATCTTCTGGCCGGAATTCCTTCGGTTGTATATGGATTTTTCGGACTGTGTGTGCTGGTTCCGTGGGTAAGGAGTAACTTTGGCGGAAATGGAAACAGTATCCTTACGGCGTCCATTCTGCTTGGTATCATGATTTTGCCCAGCATCATCGGTGTTTCCGAGTCGGCGATAAGAGCGGTGCCAAACAAATATTATGAGGGGGCGCTTGCACTTGGCGCCACACATGAAAGAAGTGTGTTCCTTACCGTTGTTCCGGCGGCAAAATCCGGAATCCTTGCAGGCGTGATCCTTGGTGTCGGCAGGGCGATCGGTGAGACGATGGCAGTCATCATGGTAGCGGGAAACCAGGCAAGAATGCCGAAGGGCATCTTAAAGGGTGTAAGAACACTTACGGCAAACATCGTTATTGAAATGGGCTATGCGGCAGACCTTCACAGAGAAGCACTGATTGCAACAGGCGTGGTACTGTTTGTGTTCATCCTGCTTATCAACCTGCTGTTTTCCGCATTAAAGAGAAGGACGGTGGAGTAAATGGAGCAAATTAAGAAAAAGACAATGGAAAAACTGAGATCTTTCCGATACCATCCGGGTTCTTTTGTACTGTGGCTGATCACGGTACTTGCTGCGGTCTGCACGATCTGCGTGCTTGGTTTTCTGGTGATCTACATTCTGATCAAGGGTGTGCCGCATCTGACCCCGTCACTGTTTGCATGGACTTACGACTCCAATAATGTATCTATGATGCCGAGTATCATCAATACGATCTTAATGACCGGACTGACACTGCTCATTGCAGCACCACTTGGTATTTTTGCCGCAGTTTATCTTGTAGAGTATGCAAAAAAAGGAAACAGGATCGTGGGCGTTGTCCGGGTAACGGCGGAGACACTGACCGGTATTCCGTCTATCGTATACGGACTGTTTGGTATGCTGTTCTTTGTCGGCACCTGCAAGTGGGGTTTTTCCCTGTTGTCCGGTGCATTTACACTGGCGATCATGGTGCTGCCGGTCATCATGCGTACCACGGAGGAAGCGCTGCTTGCAGTGCCGGATTCTTACAGAGAAGCCAGTTTTGGACTTGGCGCAGGAAAACTGCGTACGGTATTTAAGATCGTTCTTCCGTCTGCGGTGCCGGGAATCCTCGCCGGAGTGATCCTTGCGATCGGACGTATCGTTGGCGAGACAGCGGCGCTGATCTATACGGCGGGTACGGTTGCAAAAGTGCCGGAGAATGTATTTTCTTCCGTGAGAACCCTGTCGGTGCACATGTACAACCTTTCCAAAGAAGGACTGAATACGAATGAGGCATATGCAACCGCAGTTGTGCTCCTGATCCTTGTGATCATCATCAACATGCTTTCCGGAGCAGTTGCAAGAAAACTGGAAAAACGTTAAAAAGTAGGAGAACCATATGGAAAACAAAATTACAGTCAGAAATCTGAATTTATATTATGGAAGCTTCCATGCATTGAAAAATGTAAACATGGATATTCCGAAAAATGAAATTACAGCATTTATCGGGCCGAGCGGATGCGGAAAATCTACCTTTTTAAAATCCTTAAACCGCATGAATGATCTGGTTGAGGGCTGCAAGATCACCGGAGACGTACTTCTTGACAATGAAGATATCTATGGCAGCATGGATGTCAATCATTTGAGAAAGAGAGTCGGTATGGTATTCCAGTCACCAAATCCATTTCCGATGAGTATTTACGATAACATTGCCTACGGACCGCGTACACATGGGATACATTCCAAGGTAAAGCTGGATGCCATTGTTGAAAAATCCTTAAAACAGGCGGCTATATGGGATGAGTTAAAAGATCGCTTGAAAAAGAGCGCACTCGGTCTTTCCGGCGGCCAGCAGCAGAGGCTGTGCATTGCCAGAGCGCTTGCAGTGGAACCGGAAGTGATCCTGATGGATGAACCGACTTCCGCACTGGATCCGATCTCAACTTCAAAGATCGAGGATCTGGTGCTGGAACTGAAGGAAAAGTATACGATCGTTATGGTCACACATAATATGCAGCAGGCAACACGTGTGTCGGACAATACCGTATTCTTTCTTCTGGGAGAAGTCATTGAGGCGGACAAGACGGAGAAACTTTTCTCGATGCCGAGGGATAAACGTACGGAAGATTATATTACCGGACGATTCGGCTAATAAGACAAAAAAGAAAGGAGCATAATATTATGAGAAATCGATTTGACCGGGAACTGGTACAGTTGAACGATGAACTGATCGAGATGGGAAGCCTGATCGAAAAGGCGATTGAGATGGCAGTCTCCGCACTGGTAAAGCAGGATGTGGAGCTTGCAAAACAGACGATTGAAATGGATACGGAGATTGATAATCAGGAGCGTACGATCGAGAGCCTGTGCTTGAAGCTGCTGTTGCAGCAGCAGCCGGTGGCAAGAGATCTGCGTGTGATCTCCGCAGCGCTTAAAATGATCACTGATATGGAGCGGATCGGGGATCATGCATCAGATATCTCCGAGATCACGATCCAGCTCGCAGATCAGAAATATATCAAAGAACTTGAGAGAACGCAGGAGATGGCAAAAGAAGCAACTGTCATGCTTGTAAAGAGCATAGAGGCATTTGTCAATAAGGATATTGTACTGGCTGGAGAAGTCATTGGCAGAGATGACCGTGTGGACGAACTGTTCACGGAAGTAAAGGATGAACTGATCGATCTGATACATGAAGATACCAATAACGGAGCACAGGCTGCAGATTTTCTGATGATCGCAAAATACCTGGAACGGATCGGGGATCATGCGACCAATATTGCTGAGTGGGTAATCTTTTCCATCACAGGTCAGCACAAGAGTAATGAAAATACGGAAAAGCCACTGCAGGCCTGAAAACAGGCGCAGCGGAGCAGTGATACCAGAAAAATCCAGAAAAGAAGTTTAAAGGATTTTACATAAATAATACTTGCATTTTACATTTGCAGATAATACTATGAAAGTATAAGCGCAAAAAAGTCGAAAATGCGAGGAGAAAAATATGGATTTTTTTAGTATCTTGACAATGTTAGGTGGATTAGCACTATTTTTGTACGGAATGAATGCAATGGGAGACGGGCTTGCCAAGGTTTCCGGTGGAAAGCTTGAACGTATTTTGGAAAAGCTGACGTCGAATCCGGTCAAAGCGGTACTGCTTGGCTGCGGAGTTACGGCGGTCATTCAGTCTTCCTCCGCGACTACAGTTATGGTCGTTGGGTTTGTCAATTCCGGAATCATGAAACTGGAGCAGGCAGTAGGCGTTATCATGGGAGCCAATATCGGTACGACCGTAACATCCTGGATGCTCAGTCTTACCGGGATCGAGAGCGATAATTTCTTTATGCAGCTCTTAAAGCCGACATCGTTTTCACCGGTTTTGGCGCTCATTGGTGTGGTGTTCATACTGTTTGTAAAAAGCGAGAAGAAGCGTGATATCGGTACGATCATGGTTGGCTTTGCGATCCTCATGTTCGGTATGGAAATGATGAGCGGGGCAGTGGAGCCGCTTGCCGATGTGCCGGAATTCACGCATATCTTAACCATGTTTTCCAATCCGATTTTAGGACTTCTGGCAGGAACCGTGCTTACGGCGGTGATTCAGAGCTCCTCGGCATCGGTTGGTATTTTACAGGCACTCTGTGCGACCGGTTCGGTGAGCTTTGCGACAGCGCTTCCGATCATTATGGGACAGAATATTGGAACCTGTGTGACCGCAATGATCTCGGCAATCGGGGCGAAGAAGAATGCAAAGCGTGCGGCGCTGGTACATCTGTATTTTAATATTATCGGAACACTGGTATTTATGATCGTATTTTACAGCATTAATGCTGCTGTGCATTTTTCCTTTCTCGGACACAGTGCAAATGCGGCAGGGATTGCAGTAATTCACAGTGTCTTTAATATTGTAGCTACGCTGTTGCTGCTTCCGTTCCGTAAGGGTCTGGTAAAGCTGGCCTGTCTCACGATGCCTGACAGCGAAGAGGACATCGAACTGGCAGCAAAAGACAGCAATGTACTGGATGTGCGTTTTCTGGAGAAACCGGCATTTGCAGTTCAGCAGGCAAAGCATGCAGCGGCCGATATGGCAGAGGTTTCCAGACGTGCGGTGTTTACAGCAATGGATCTTATCATGAATTATGATGAGCAGAAGGCAGAACAGGTTGAGATGCTTGAAAAGAAGGTCGATCATTACGAAGATGAGATCGGCACTTATCTTATGCAGATTGGTGGAGGGCAGATATCAAGAGAGGATTCGCAGACTGTTGCGATGTTACTGCACAGTATCGGAGATTTTGAGCGTATCTCGGATCATGCGATGAACCTTTCCGAGGTAGCACATCAGATGCAGAAGAAAGAGGGCGGGTTCTCCAAGAAGGCAGTAGAGGAGTTAAATATCTATATGAATGCAGTTCGGGAGATCATTTCAATGTCCTATCAGGCATTTGAGGAAGAAGATTTAAAGAAAGCAGTTATGGTTGAGCCGCTCGAAGAAGTGATCGATCATCTTGACAAAGAAGAGAAGAAACGTCACATGAAGCGTCTCAGAAAAGAAAAATGTACCATTGAACTCGGCTTTTGTCTGTCCGATATTGCAATGAACTTAGAGCGAATTGCAGACCATTGCTCCAATATTGCGGTTTACATGATTCAGACTAATGAAGATGTGTTAGACACCCACGAATATTTAGATCAGGTAAAACAGGAAGACAATGAAGATTTCGACGTAATGTATAATCTGTATCGAAAGAAGTATGCATTACCCGATTAAAGGAGAAAAAAATGGCACTGATATATATTGTGGAAGATGATGTTAACATTCGTGAAATAGAGAGTTTTGCACTGAAAAATTCCGGTTATACGATAGAGGATTTTGCGTGCGCAAAGGATTTTTTTTCAAGGGTTCGGGACAAGGTTCCTGATCTGATCCTGCTTGACATTATGCTTCCGGATGAAGACGGACTTGAAATTGTAAAAAAACTCAGAAAGAAAGCGGAGACACGCATGGTGCCGATCATTATGGTGACGGCAAAGACTTCTGAGATGGACAAGGTTAAGGGTCTTGATATCGGTGCCGATGATTATCTCACAAAGCCGTTTGGTGTGATGGAACTGATCTCCAGAACCAAGGCGCTGCTCAGACGGAGCCTTCATATGTCAGAGGAAAAGCTGCTGTCTATCGGAGACATTTTCCTGGATGATGAAAAACGTATGGTGTATGTGCATGATGAGCCGTGTGATCTGACCTACAAGGAATTTGAACTCTTGAAGATGCTCATGCAGAATGCAGGTATTGTGATCCCGCGTGAGGAGATCATGGTGCGTATCTGGGGCATGGATTATGAGGGAGAATCGAGAACACTCGACATGCATATCAAAACACTGCGTCAGAAGCTCGGAGAGGCAGGCAGCAGAATAAAAACGGTCCGTAACGTCGGATATCGTCTGGAGTAACGGCTATGAAAAAAAAGATCAATCTGCAGTTTTTAATCATGTCTGTCACGGCAATCCTGCTCACACTGGTAATATCGACGCTGGTAAGCTATGAGGTGCTGAAGGATGAGGTCATGGCAGATCTTCGGACCTATGCGAATGTGCTGATCGATACCGGGGCTTTTTCTGATATGCAGCATGTGCCCTATGATGCGAAGGAGGACCGGCTGCGTGTCACAGTGGTGGCGGAGGACGGCAGTGTGGCATATGACAGCAATGCAAATGCCAGTGACATGGAAAACCATGAAAAACGCCCGGAGATAGAGCAGGCGAGGAAGAACGGAGAAGGGAGTGCGATCCGCACTTCAAGGACTCTGGATCGGAGCATGTTTTATTATGCGCTGCGTCTGGATGATGGTTATGTCTTACGTGTCGCAAAGGAATCGGATAATGTGTTCAGTATCGTATCGTCTACATTTCCGATGCTGTTTGGGCTGGCAGTAGTGTTGTTTGCACTGGGAGCACTGTTTTCCCATCTGCTTACAAAAAGTATTGTGGCACCGATCGAACAGATGGCAAACGATATGGATCATTTGGAGTCCATTCGGGTATATAAAGAGCTGCGGCCATTTATTACAACGATCCAGAAGCAGCACGAGGATATCCGCAAAAATGCGGATATGCGTCAGGAGTTTACGGCGAATGTTTCTCACGAACTGAAGACACCGCTTACTTCGATTTCCGGTTATTCGGAACTGATCGAGAGTGGAATGGCGACGGATGAAGATGTGGTTCGGTTTGCCGGAGAGATTCATCAGAATGCAAACCGCCTGTTGACGCTCATTAATGACATCATACGTTTGTCCGAGTTGGACGTATCGACACAGGAGGTTCCATTTGAACAGTTGGATCTTCATGCGATGGCGGAAAAATGTGTGGATATGTTGCAGGTCAATGCGGAGAACCATGATGTGACGATTCATCTTTCCGGAAAGAGCGCATACGTGAATGCAAACAGGGAGATGATGAATGAACTTCTGTATAATCTCTGTGATAATGCGATCCGCTATAATAAAAAAGGCGGAACTGTGGATGTGGCGGTGTATGAGACAGATAAACAGGTCATTTTATCAGTAAAGGATACCGGAATCGGAATTTCAAAAGAGCATCAGGACAGAATTTTTGAGCGCTTTTACCGCGTGGATCGAAGTCGTTCAAAGCTGACCGGAGGAACTGGTCTCGGACTTGCGATCGTCAAGCATATTGTGGCACAGCACAATGCAAAGCTGGAGCTTGAGAGTGAAAAGGATGTGGGAACCTGTATCCGGGTACTGTTTCTGAAATAAGTGTGAATTCTAAAAGGATGTGCAGTCTTACTTATAGACAGCACATCCTTTTTGGCTTATATTTATAGGAGACAGAAAAAGGCACACAATAGGAGAGGAACTTCTTAATGAAAAAAAGTATGATGTTTGCAGCGGGAACGCTTGCAATTCTGATATTGTCTGTTTGCGGCTGCGGAAAAACAAAAGAGCATGGCGGACAGACAAATGGAAACTGGGAAACGATTTTCGGACAGACACATGTCGGAACAGATATTAAGGAAGAAAGAGACCGGGCGGCAGAGCAGACAGAGCCCTATACCTACCTTGCGCTCGGAAATTCCGTGACACACTGGGAAGGAAAACCGGAGGAAGTGAATGAGATCTGGTGGAGTGATTATGGAATGGCGGCAGATCGGCCGGAACATGATTATGTACATTTGGTGGCAGCCCATCTGGCAGAAAAAAGACCGGAGGTGGAGTATCAGGCAGTCTGCTTTCAGGACTGGGAGACAAACGAAGCAGGAGACAGAGACAGCTATCTGAAAGAACTGGATGATGTGGTGAATGATGATGTGGATCTGGTCACGGTACAGCTTGGAGAGAATATTACAGAGGATACTCCGGTCACGGTAGAGGATTATACCAGTCTGATCGAGTATCTGAAAGAGGAAGCACCACAGGCGAAGATCATACTCCTGGGGCAGATCCTGTGGGACAATGAGAGCGTGCAGAGTATCAAGCAGCAGGCAGCGGCGGAGTATCAGATTCCGTTCATAAATCTGGATGATGTGCGCACGGATGCGCAGTATAAGGCAGGAATGGGTACACAGGTGCTCGGAGATGACGGAAATCTTCATACCATAAATAATGAAATCGTTGCAGCCCATCCGAACAACCTGGGTATGCAGGTCATTGCAGACCGGATCGATCAGATCGTGGATACCTGGCTGAATTAGAAAAAGAGGAAACAGAATGTCATTACAGTTTATATTGGGAAATTCGGGAAGCGGAAAATCGTCTTTCCTGTATCAGAAAGTAATTGAGGAATCCATGGCGCACCCGATGGAAAATTATCTGATCCTGGTGCCCGAACAGTTTACCATGCAGACACAGAAGGAGCTGGTGAGTCTTCATCCAAAGCATGCGATCATGAACATTGATGTCCTGAGCTTTAACCGTCTGGCATTCCGTGTGTTTGACGAGCTTGGGAAAACCGATTTCGTCGTGCTTGAAGAGACCGGAAAAAACCTTGTCCTGCGAAAGGTCGCGGAGGAAAAGAAAAAGGATCTTCCGGTGCTTGGGGGAAATTTAAAAAAGATGGGGTATATCAGTGAGTTGAAATCACTGCTGTCTGAGTTTATGCAGTATAACGTGACTCCGGATATGCTTGAGGAATTAACCGGAGGAGAAAACAGTGCGCAGTCCTTTTCCTATAAGATGCGTGATGTGCTTACGATGTACCGTGGTTTTCTGGATTATGTCGAGGGAACTTATATTACAGCGGAGGAGATTTTAGACCTGCTTGCAGATCTGGCGGAGGATTCTGCACTGCTTCGTGGCAGCACACTGGTATTTGACGGATTTACCGGTTTTACGCCGAATCAGAATAAGCTGCTTAAAGTGCTGTTTCCGCTGGTTGGGGATGTCCTTGTGACGGTATCGATGGATGAGCGTGAAGATTTTTTCGGAAAACCACAGATACAGGATCTGTTTTATATGAGTAAAAAAATGATCGCAGGTCTGATCGGAATTGCGGAGGAGACAGGAGTTACGGTAAAAGAGCCGGTCATTTTGCATGGAGGAGATAAAAAGCGTTTTCTGCATGCACCGGCCTTGTACCATCTGGAGCAAAACCTGTTTCGCAGAAAGCAAAGGACGTACGGAGAAAAACAGGATGCCATCCGTGTGCTTGTACTGCATGATCCAAAAGAAGAGCTGCGCTTTGCGGCGGGAGAGATCCGACGTCTGGTACGTGAGGAGCATTTCCGTTATCGTGATTTTGCGATCGTATCGGGAGATGATATGACTTATCGTAACTATGCTCCACAGATTTTTGAGGAATATGATATTCCTGTTTTTATGGATAACAGAAAAAACATCCTGTTTCATCCGTTTCCGGAATTTATCCGTGCGGTACTTGAGGTGATCGAGCAGGATTTTTCTTATGAGAGTGTATTTCGCTATTACCGCACGGCACTGACCGGGCTTCCGGCAGAAAAGATCGATCTTTTGGAAAATTACGTACTGGCAACGGGGGTCAGGGGACATTCCGGCTGGGAGAAAAAGTGGGTGCGCCTGCCGAAAAACTGGGAGGAAGCAGTCTTAGAGGAAGTAAATGCCATACGGGAAAAATTTTGTGTGGATATTGAACCGCTTTATCAGGTATTTCGGGATAAAAATGAGAATCTGCGGCAAAAGACGGTGGCACTTTACGAATTTATCTGTGCGCATGAGATTGCACAGAAGATGACAGCGTATCAGAAAAACTTTGAAGCGGAAGGCGATGCGACCACGGCAAAGGAATATGAGCAGATCTACGGGATTGTGATGGATCTGCTTGAGAAAATGGTAGACCTGTTGGGGGAGGAATGTTTATCTGTCCGCGAGTACCGGGAGATACTGGATGCCGGATTTGAAGCGGCAAATGTCGGTGTGATCCCGCCGGGCTATGACAGGGTGGTCATCGGAGATATTGAACGTACCAGGCTGGAACATATCCGGGTGTTATTCTTTGTCGGTGTGAATGATGGCGTGATTCCAAAAGCGGACAGTCATGGAGGTATTATTTCAGAACTGGAGCGTGAACGGTTGTCTGCCGAACATATTGAGCTTGCACCGACGGCACGTGAGCGTGCGTTTATTCAGAAGTTTTATCTGTATTTAAATATGACCAAGCCATCCGAAAAACTTTACATCACTTATGCCGGGGTGAATATGGATGGCAAGGCGTTGCGCCGTTCCTATCTCGTTGGAACAGTGATAAAGCTGTTTCCGGGGCTTTCTGTGGAAGAAGCCGGAGAGGATACCGATCTGTGGCTGGTGACGCCAAAGAGCAGTCTGAAAATCTTTCTGGACGGACTTTCAAGAGTGCGGATGGGAAAGATGGATGAGGAATGGAAGGCGCTTTATGCATGGTATGCGTCGCATACAAAGTGGGCGGATAAGGCGGAGGAGCTTTTGGATGCTGCCTTTTACTGCCATGCCAGTGAACGGTTATCCAAAGAAGCGGCAGGTGCGCTTTATGGGGCAGTGCTGACGAACAGTGTGACCAGGCTGGAGCGTTTTGCATCCTGTGCGTTTTCCCATTTCCTGCGCTATGGACTGGGACTCGAGGAGCGGCAGATCAGTGAATTTGCACCGCTGGATCTTGGAAATGTGCTGCATCAGGCGCTGGAGACTTATTCCAAGGCGCTTGAGCATAGCAGCTATGACTGGTTTGATGTTCCGGAAGCGGAGATGGAGCGGCTTGCAGAGACGGCGCTTGCCGATGCTGTGGCGGCCATGCGCAATTCCTCTTTGTACGATACGGCAAAGGATGCCTATATGGTGGAACGGATGCATAACCTTTTGAACCGCACGGTAAAGACGATCACGGAACAGATCAGAAGGGGAAGCTTTCTGCCGGAAAATTATGAGGTGTCCTTTTCGTTTACCGAGGATCTGGATGCGGTCAATTTTGCACTCGGCAAAGAGGAAAGGATGCGTTTGCAGGGCAGGATTGACCGGATGGATGTCTGGAAAAATGAGGACGATATCTATGTGAAGATCGTCGATTATAAATCCGGCGGCAGTACGCAGTTTGAACTTCTTTCCATTTATCACGGGCTGCAGCTGCAGCTGGTCGTTTACCTGAATGCCGGACTGGAACTGATGCAGAAGCGTTATCCGGGTAAACAGATCCTGCCGGGTGGCATTTTCTATTATCACATGGATGATCCGTTTATCGATGTGGCAGAAGAGAAATCAGATGAAATGATCTTTGAGGAGATCCTTGGAAAATTAAAGATGGACGGTCTTGTCAACGCAAAAACGGAGGTCATTGATGCCATGGACAGGGATCTCACCGGTACATCGGTCATTCTGCCGGTAGGCAGAAAAAAAGACGGCTCCCTGAAGGCAGGTTCCCATGCCGTGGAACAGGAAGAATTTCGTGAACTGTCCGCATTTGTAAACCGGAAGATCGGGGAACTCGGAAAAGACATGTTAAATGGAAATATTGACGCCGCTCCGTACAGGCTGGACAAAAAAGAAGCATGTGCGTTTTGCCCGTATCATGGAGTGTGTGGATTTGATGAAAAAATGCCGGGATTTTCGTACCGGAATCTAAAGAAATTTGATTCGGATGCAGAGATTTTCGCACAGATGAGAAAGGAGGAGTATGATGGGCGTGACGTGGACGGAGAGCCAGAAACAGGTCATTGATTTAAGAAAACGCAATATACTGGTGTCTGCGGCAGCAGGCTCCGGGAAAACGGCGGTACTCGTGGAGCGCATCTTAAAAAAGATCACGGACGATAAGGTGGATATCGATAAACTGCTCATCGTGACTTTTACGAATGCAGCGGCAGCGGAAATGCGTGAGCGTATCCGTGATGCAATTGAAAAAAAGCTGGAGGAAGAACCGGAAAACGAACATCTGCAGCGGCAGTTTACGCTGGTGCATAATGCGCAGATCACGACGATCGACAGCTTTTGTCTGTATGTGATCCGCAATTATTTCTATAAGATCGATCTGGAGCCGAATTTCAGGGTTGCAGATGAGGGGGAGCTTTCACTTTTGCGTTCAGATGTTTTAGAACAGGTGCTGGAGGCACATTATGCATCGGGGCAGCAGGAATTTTTAAATTTTGTGACAGGTTACGGCGGAGCCAAAAATGATCATGCGATACAGGATATGATCTTAAAAATGTATGCATACGCGCAGAGTTATCCGTGGCCGGAGGAATGGCTTGCTTCATGCAGATCCGTATATACATTTACAGAGGAAGCCGATATGGAGCGGACACTCTGGATGAAACGGTTTCTGGATTCACTTGCGACAGCACTTTTGGACTGTCTGCATCAGATGGAGCGGGCGCTTCTTCTGTGTGAGGAGCCGGATGGGCCTTATATGTATGCGGATGCGGTCAGAGAGGATATCAGATGTCTGGAGAAAATAAAAGCATCTGAGGGATATACGGCGTTCGGGGAAGCGTTAAATGCCTATACGGAGGCATTCCCGAAGCTTGCGGCGGCACGTAAATTTGAAGGCAGCACACAAAAAAAGGAGCTTGTGCAGAATATCCGCAATACAATGAAAAAAGAAGTAAAGGACATGCGGGACAAATTCTTTTTTAAAGAGCCGCAGGAAATCTTTCAGGATATGAAAAAGACAGCTCCGGCGGCAGAAATGCTGATCGCGCTTACCGAAGAATTTGCTGCGTGCTTTGCAGGGGAAAAAAAGAACAAGAATCTGGTGGATTTTTCCGATATGGAGCACTTTGCCCTGCAGATTTTGGTAGACGGGGAGACGAAAAAGCCGACAGAGACAGCGGATGAATTTGCCGCGCTGTTCGATGAGATCATGATCGATGAATATCAGGACAGCAATTATGTGCAGGAAACGCTGCTCCGCGCGGTGTCAAGGGAACGCTTCGGGCAGAACAATCTTTTTATGGTAGGAGATGTAAAGCAGAGTATTTACCGATTCCGTCTGGCAAGACCGGAGCTTTTTATGGAAAAATTTGACACCTATCAGACAACAGAGGGGGATTGCCAGCGCGTCGATCTGCAGAAGAACTTCCGGAGCCGGAATGAGGTTTTGTCCGGAGTGAATGATATTTTTTACAAGATCATGTGCAGAGACCTCGGGAATGTGGTTTATGACGAAAATGCGGCACTGTATCCGGGGGCATCCTATCCGGAGCAGGGAAATGTGCAGATGTTTGCGATGGAGGTACTTGCAGCGGAAGAAGACAGCACGGGGGATATGAGCCGGGAGGAAATGGAAGCGCACATGATCGCCGCACGTATCCGTGAGATGCAAAAAAACGGGCAGATGGTGACAGATAAAGCAGACGGAGAGCTTCGCCCGATAGAATACCGTGATATTGTGATCCTGCTGCGCAGTGTTTCCGGAACAGCGGATACCTTTGTGAAAGTTCTGATGGATGAGGGCATACCGGCGTTTACAATGTCAAGAACCGGATATTTTTCTGCGGTAGAGATCCAGACGGTTTTAAACATGCTGCGTGTGCTGGATAATCCGATGCAGGATATTCCACTTGCAGCAGTGCTGCATTCGCCGATCGGCGGATTCTCTGGAGAGGAGCTGGCAAAGATCCGTGCGGCCAGCAGTCAGCGTACATTCTATGAGAGTATTCTCTCGTATCCCGCGTTTTCTTTGGATGAAACAACAGAAGGGGAGGCAGAGGGCAAGAAAGCGGAGAAAGAGCAGGAAGTGGATCTGGAATTACAGAAACGGCTGCGTGATTTCCTCGATATGCTGGACAGGTTTCGGGCAAAAGTGCCGTATACACCGGTGCATGAACTGATCATACAGCTTTTGGATGAGACCGGGTATCTTTCCTATATCACGGCGCTTCCGACCGGAGAGCAGAAGCGGGCAAATGTGCAGATGCTGATTGAACAGGCGATCCATTATGAGGACACAAGCTACAAGGGACTGTTTCATTTTGTGCGGTATATCGAAAAGCTGCATAAATATGATGTGGATTACGGTGAGGCGGATATTGTAAACGAAAATGAAAATGCAGTGCGTATCATGAGTATCCATAAGAGCAAGGGGCTGGAGTTTCCAGTCGTATTTGCAGCAGGAATGGGAAAGCATTTTAATATGCAGGACACAAGAAGCAGACTGATTTTACATCCGGAGCTTGGCATCGGATTAGACTGCATGAATGCTGTACGCCGTACAAAGACACCAACGCTGTTAAAGCGTGCACTGGCAAGGCAGACAGACGAAGAAAACCTGGGTGAGGAACTGCGTGTCCTGTATGTGGCGCTCACCCGTGCAAAGGAAAAACTGATCCTGTGCGGATGCTTAAAGGATGTAGAGGAAAAACTCGCGGAATACAGGCAGGATACAGTCCGAAATGATACATTAAGCTTTCTGTCCCGCAGCAGTGCGCGATGCTATTTTGACTGGGTGCTGCCGGCGCTTTATTCCTACGGAGAAAAATACGATGTACGCATTTCCCGGAAAGAGGATATGCTTGCAGGTGAAATGCAGAAGGCATTACAGGTACTGCTTACAAGAGAACAGGTGAAAAAAGCCGCGAAAACGGCGGATGAGGAAATGATAAAACGGGTGAAGGAGCGCCTGTCCTTTTGCTATCCCTATGAAGCAGAAAAAGATATCAAGACAAAAGTATCCGTGTCGGAAATCAAACATGAGCGCATGCAGTTCGACGAGGATGAGCTTGCAACGGTGCAGTGGTATGAGGATGCGGGCAATAAAGAAGAGATCATTCCGGATTTTATTGAAAAACGGGATAAGGTAAACCGTGGTGCGCTGCGTGGAAGTGCAGTGCATCTGGTCATGCAGTGCCTGCCGTTTGCAGAGGCACCGGTTGGTGGAGAAAGAAAACAGATGTATGCATGGATCGCAGGTGAACTGGAAAAGTTAAAAGCTGCAGGAAGACTGGATGAAACGATGTATGAACTGGTGAAAATCCCGATGATCGCAGAATTTTTCGCTTCTCCGCTTGCAGCGCGTATGGTGGAGGCGGAAAAGCAGGGTGGGCTGCGCCGGGAAAAGGCGTTTGTACTCGGAATTCCGGCAGGCGAAATCTGGAACTGCGACAGTGAAGAACTTGTGCTGGTGCAGGGAATCGTGGATGCATTTTTCTATGAGGACGGGGATATCATTCTCATGGATTATAAGACAGATTCTGTGGAGCGTCCGCAGCAATTGATCGCGCGTTACCAGTCGCAGCTTGATCTGTATGCACGGGCACTGGAAAAAGCTACAGAGAGAACAGTGCGGCAGAAAATCATATATTCTTTTCATTTAAAGAAAGAGATTGCTGTGCCATAAAGCAAAAAAATAAAGGAGAAAATATTACATGAAGATCATACTTGCAAGCGCGTCACCGAGGCGCAGAGAACTGCTGACACAGATCGGAGTAAACTTTGCTGTGCAGCCGGCGTGTGGAGAAGAGGTCATTACCGGTTCGAATCCGGAAGAGGTGGTGAAAGAACTGTCTGCACAAAAAGCAGAAGAAGTGGCAAAAATGCAGCAGGAAGGTGACTGGCTTGTGATCGGTGCGGACACGGTCGTATCCTGTGACAGCAGAATCCTTGGAAAGCCGAAAGACGAAGCGGATGCATTTGTGATGCTTTCCATGCTTCAGGGGCATACGCACGAGGTGTATACCGGGGTTACCCTGTACTGGTCTGTGAACGGAAAAGAACAGAAGCTTACGTTTGCAGAGCAGACGAAGGTTACGATGTATGCCATGACAGCGGAGGAGATCCGGTCTTATATCAAAACGGGGGAACCGATGGACAAGGCAGGTTCCTATGGGATACAGGGAAAATGTGCTGCTTTTATTGAAAAAATATCCGGTGATTACAACAATGTCGTAGGACTTCCGGTAGCGCGTATCTATCAGGAATTACTGCAAAAGGGCATTGATATTTTGCACATTTCATAATATGATGTAATAGGCGTAAAAGAAAAAAAGCGTTATAAAATGGAAAAGGAAGGATGGCAGGCATGAAATTTGACAAAGCATGCCTCACTTATTTTCTGGAGCATCAAAAACAGCTGTTTCCGGAAGATGTGGCAGAGACCCTGGAGGAGGCAGACGAATTCTTAGAGGATTGTATGGCAGTGGTATGCAAAAATAAGAATGAGGTAAAAAAATATTTTGAAGAAAGCGGTGCGGATATTGCCGGTATGAGCCAGGAGGAAATTTTAAGCGCAGAAGAAGTATTTGCACTTGGCGATGGAAGATATCTGATCGTAGAAGCATAATGCAAAATTGTAAAAACGGAAAAGAGGAATTGATTTGATTCAGGATAAATATGATGTGATTATTATCGGAGCCGGTCCGTCCGGTATTTTTTGTGCCTATGAACTGATACATAAAAGACCGGAATTGAAGGTACTTATGATTGAAAAGGGACGCAGGATCGAGAACAGACAATGTCCGAAGCGAAAGACGAAAGTATGCGTGAACTGTAAGCCATGTTCCATTACAACCGGCTTTGCGGGCGCAGGCGCATTTTCCGATGGAAAATTATCGCTTTCTGCGGATGTTGGAGGAAACCTGCCGGACATTCTGGGATACGATGAGGCAGGAAAACTGATTCATGAATCGGATGAAATATATCTGAAATTTGGTGCGGATACCAAAGTATATGGCGTGGATAAGGAAAAAGAGATCCGTGAGATCCGAAGAAAAGCGATCAATGCGAATTTAAAGCTGATCGAATGTCCGATCCGCCATCTTGGAACCGAAGAAGGCTATAAAATCTATGCGAGACTGCAGAAAGATCTTTTAGATCACGGAGTTGAGATACTGTTTGACACAATGATCGAGGACATCCTGATTGAAGAACAGCAGGCAAAAGGTGTTATAACGGAAAAAGGACAGAAATTTTATGCAGACGAGATTGTCTCGGCGGTTGGCCGCGAGGGCGCAGACTGGTTCAGCCATATCTGCAAGCAGCATGACATTGCGACAGAAGTCGGTACGGTTGACATCGGGGTGCGAGTGGAAGTGCGCGATGAGGTCATGGACTTTTTGAATAAAAATCTGTATGAAGCAAAGCTGGTCTATCATACGCCGACATTCGATGATAAGGTGCGGACTTTCTGTACCAACCCGTCCGGTGAGGTGGCAACGGAGTATTATGATGGCGGACTTGCGGTTGTAAACGGGCATGCATATAAATCCATGGATATGAAGACACATAATACCAATTTTGCACTGCTTGTATCCAAGAATTTCACGAAGCCGTTTAAGACACCGATCGCGTACGGCAAGCAGATCGCGCAGCTTTCCAATATGCTCTGTGACGGCAGGATCATGGTACAGACATTTGGTGATTTCAGGCGTGGCAGAAGAACCACGGAGGAAAGACTCTGTAGAAACAACCTGATCCCGACGTTAAAGGACGCGGTTCCGGGTGACCTGTCGTTGGTATTGCCGCATCGTATCATGGTGGATATTGCGGAGATGATCGAGGCGCTGGATAAGGTGACACCTGGTATTGCAAGTGATGAAACATTGTTATACGGAGTAGAGGTTAAGTTTTATTCCAACAAGGTGGTTGTAAACAAAAAATTTGAGACAAATGTAAAGGGACTTCGTGCCGTGGGAGACGGAGCGTCCGTAACCAGAGGCCTGCAGCAGGCATCTGCAAACGGCTTAAGCGTTGCAAGAAGCATTTTGGAACAGTTAGAATAGGATAAAAACAACATGAGATTACGAACGAAAAAAATAATGTTGATACCGGTGCTCTGTACGAGCCTGTTGTTTGGTGGATGTGAGGTTGCCGGAAGAAAAGTCGTATTTACGACAGGGCTTGGAAATAAAGATGTATTTCGTATCGGGGAGACTGCATGCACCTTGCCGGAGGCAAAGGTGTATCTGTGCAATTATCAGAATATTTACGGCTCGGTGTATGGACTGAACCTCTGGGATCAGTCTTCGAGTAAAAAGCAGCTCGAACAGTATGTAAAGGAAATGACCGTTTCGGAACTGGCGCGGATCACCTGTATGGATCAGCTGGCGGAGAAGCAGGATATATCGTTGAACGAGGAGGAACAAAAGCAGGCAGCGGAAGCGGCAAAAGCATATTTTTCTTCTTTAAGCAAGGAAGAGATCGCCTATATGGGAGTGACTGAGGAAACGATAAAAACACTGTATGAAAATTATGCGCTGGCGGATAAGCTTTATGCAACGCTGACGGAGGGTGTAAATGAGGAGGTCAGTGATGATGAGGCGCGGATCATTCATGCAATGCAGATTTTTGTAAAGGAAAAAGAAAACGCAGACACCATTGCGGCGCGTCTGGCTGCCGGAGAGGATTTTGCCTCACTTGCCAGTGATTATAATGAAAAGCAGGATATTGAAGTGACCTTCGGACGTGGGGATGTACCAAAAGAAGTGGAAGAGGTAGCTTTTTCCATGGAAGATGGTCAGGTATCTCCCTGTATTGAGACGGATGACGGTTATTATTTTATCAAATGTGTGAACAAATATGATGAGGAACTTACACAGGAAAATAAAACCAAGATCGCGCAGGAACGTGAGAAAACAGCATTTAATGATGCTTATGATGCGTTTGTAGCGGAGCAGGATTCCATGCTTAATGAAAAACTCTGGGATGAAACTGAAATCGACACAGATGGAAAGATCACGACAAACAGCTTCTTTGCGGTTTATGCGCAGTATTGCGGAAGATAGCAGCAGAAAATAATCGGTCATAAAATGAAAATAAAAAAAGCGGAAAGGAATGAATAATCAATTCTTTTCCGCTTTTTTTCAGGCTTTACGGGCGGTGAAGCGCCGCGGTGAAACTGCCATGATGTGGATTATTTTGCCAGCAGCATCATGATCTTATTGCTCCGAGCAACAAATTTGGTCATTGCATCCGGTGAGAGAGGATGGTTGCTTAAGACAGCGAGATCATAGAGTTGTTCACAGAACATCGGAACCTGCTCGGAATCCTTGTGCTCCAGGATGTATTTTACCAGATCATTTCCGGTGTTTAAAGTGAGGGTCGCGTCAGCAGCAAACATGGAAGCATCCATACCGCCCATGCCTCCGGCAGCGTACATTTTCATCATATCCTGCATACGTCTTCCTTCTTCGGAGAGAGTGAGGATAGAAGAAATATCGGCATTTTTCAGCTTTTCAACCTTGATGTTCAGCTTGTCATTGCCAAGTGCCTTGTGGAATGTTTCGGTCAGTGTGTCAGTGGCTGCCTTTAAATCTTCTTCCGGAACATCTTCCTTTAAGGATTCTGTGACATCTGCATCAATACGCATAAATTTATAATGTTCATTTCTGCGTTCAAGCTGTGAGATAAAAGAGGTATCAATGTTGTGGTTTAAGATGACAGCATCCATATTCTGCTCTTTAAAAAGCTTTATATATTGTCCCTGCTGTGCCTCATCAGTGACATAGTAGATTACTTTGCGTTCATCTTTTTCCTCCGCGGAATCATTTGCTTTGTCCTCGGAAGCGGCATCCGCGTTCTCAGAGGCTGCATTTTCAGAGTCGGCATTGTCCCTGGTGTCGGCCTTGTTTTCTTCTTCCTCTTTTAATAATTCCGGAAGTGTGAGGTATTTGTGATCCAGATTCTTAAAGAGAATGGAATCGTTCATCTTGTCACAGAACTTTTCATCCTTCAAGCATCCGAATTTGATGAACGGGCTGATGTCATCCCAGTATTTTTCATAGGATTCCTTGTCAGTCTTGCACATACCGGTCAGCTTGTCGGCAACCTTCTTTGTAATATAATCGGAAATCTTCTTTACAAAACCGTCATTCTGCAGTGCACTTCTGGATACGTTGAGCGGAAGATCCGGGCAGTCGATGACACCCTTTAACAGCATCAGAAATTCAGGAATGACTTCCTTGATGTTGTCTGCGATAAATACCTGATTGTTGTATAATTTGATGGTTCCTTCGATGGAATCGTATTCGGTATTGATCTTCGGAAAATACAGGATACCCTTTAAGTTGAACGGGTAGTCCATATTTAAGTGGATCCAGAACAACGGCTCTTTGTAATCCATGAATACCTTGCGGTAGAATGCCTTATATTCTTCGTCCGTGCAGTCTTTCGGGTTCTTTGCCCACAGCGGATTCGTGTCATTGAGCGGAACCGGGCGTTTTAAGATCTTTAACTTTTCAGTACGAGGGGAAACCTCTACAATTTCCTTCTCGCCGTTCTCATTTTCTTTTTCCTCCGTCTTTGCCTCTTCTACAACGGTTTCAATGACAGTATCGGTGTCAAGCTTGTCTGCCGGATCGATGGTCTCATATTCCGGCTCGGCATTTGCCTTGGTCAGATAAATCTCAGTCGGCATGAAAGAGCAGTATTTTTCAATCACTTCTCTTGCACGGTACTCATTGGCAAATTCCAGACAGTCCTCATTTAAGAAAAGTGTGATCTCAGTACCAACGGTTTCTTTGGTGCCATCTGTGATATCGTAATCGGAACCGCCGTCACAGGTCCAGTGAACCGGTGTTGCACCTTCCTTATAAGATAAGGTATCAATGGAGACTTCGTCTGCAACCATAAAAGCAGAGTAGAAGCCGAGACCGAAATGGCCGATGATCTGGTCATCGTTTGCCTTGTCCTTGTATTTTTCAATAAAATCAGTAGCGCCGGAGAATGCGATCTGACAGATGTATTCTTCCACTTCATCCGCAGTCATACCAAGACCGTTATCAATAAATTTTAATGTCTTTGCTTCCGGATCAACAATGACTTCAATCTTTGGTTTGTAATCCTTTGGAAGCTCATATTCGCCCATCATTTCCAGCTTTTTTAATTTGGTGATGGCATCGCAGCCATTGCTGATCAGCTCACGATAGAAAATGTCGTGATCGGAATAGAGCCATTTCTTGATAATAGGAAAAAGATTATCACTGTCGATGGAAAGACTACCATGTTTGTTACTCATAAATACAACACTCCTTTATAAAATAGCATAATAATGACGGAACCCCGTCTCGTATACAAAAAACAGAGTTAAAATCTACAAATAAAATATTATAACCGTGACACCAAAAAGTCAATAGAAAATTAGCACTCTTTAAAAAAGAGTGCTAACAAAATCTCGGAACCAGTGAAAAAACAAGGGCTTCGCAAATTATTAAATTCTTATAAACTGATGTACAGCAACGGGTTTATGCTTCTTTTGCAAGGTTTTTGTTTGCAGTAGAGAGCATCAGCTTGATACGGTTGAGCTGGTTTACTTCGCTGGCACCCGGATCGTAGTCGATCGCGACAATATTTGAGAGCGGATACTCATGGCGCAGTTTTTTAATGACACCTTTTCCTACGATGTGGTTTGGCAGGCAGGCAAACGGCTGTGTGCAGACAATATTGTTGGTGCCGGTGTGGATCAGCTCTAACATCTCGCCGGTTAAGAACCAGCCTTCACCGGTCTGGTTTCCGTGAGAAACAATCTCGTCGGCATATTTTGCAAGAGTTTCAATGTGAGCAGGCGGGTCAAAATGCTTACTCTTTTCAAATTCATCTCTGGCAGCGCTTCTTAACCATTCAAAGAACTTGATTCCCATGTTGGACGTAAACTGTGATTTGCGGCTCATGCCAAGGTTTTCTGCCTTGAAATTCTGGTTGTAGAAGCAGTAGAGCAGGAAATCAGTAAGATCCGGCACAACCGCCTCGGCGCCTTCTGCCTCTAACAGATCGACCAGATAATTGTTGGCGGCAGGAAGAAATTTGACCAGGATCTCACCTACAACGCCGACACGCGGTTTTTTGACGTCAAGCATCGGCAGATTGTCAAAGTCGCGGATAATATCACGGCACATCTGTTTGTATTTCCGATGTGAGAGTATCTTATCCTGTGTGATAAAGTCGATGACTTTTTTCTTCCACTTTTCATGCATGGCATTTGCAGAGCCTTTTACTGCTTCGTATGGTCTGGTGCGGTACAGGCAGCGCATAAAGATATCACCGAATTCCAGTGCGTAAAGTCCGTGCTGGATCAGTGCCGGTGTAAATTTAAAGCCAGGGTTCTTTTCCAGTCCGCTTAAGTTGATCGAGATGACAGGAATATCCTTGTAGCCTGCTTTTTCGAGGGCACGCCGGATAAATCCGATATAGTTGCTGGCACGGCATCCGCCACCGGTCTGGGAGATCAGCACGGCAGTTCTTGTCATATCGTATTTTCCTGACATGACGGCATCCATAATCTGACCAACGACCATAAGAGACGGATAGCAGGCATCATTGTTTACAAATTTAAGGCCTGCATTGATCGCGGTACGGTTGTCATTGTCAAGGACTACCAGATTGTAACCGGCAGCACGGAATGCAGGCTGCAGCAGTTCAAAATGGATCGGTGACATTTGCGGGCAGAGGATCGTATAGTCCTTGCGCATCTCTTTTGTAAACACGGTTCGTTTGTAGTTTGCCGGGACGACCTCGCGTTTCTTGTCGGTTCCACGCATTTCACGCACGCGGATCGCGGCAAGCAGAGAACGCACGCGGATACGTGCAGCGCCAAGGTTATTGACCTCATCGATCTTTAAGCAGGTGTAGATCTTGCCCGATTTTGTCAGGATATCACTTACACAGTCTGTAGTTACGGCATCCAGACCGCAGCCAAACGAGTTTAACTGGATCAGATCCAGATTGTCGGTCGTCTTTACATAGTTGGCAGCGGCATAGAGTCTCGAATGGTACATCCACTGATCCATAACGATGAGCGGACGCTCTACCTTTGCCAGATGCGCAACGGAATCTTCGGTCAGAACGGCAAGCCCGTAGGAATTGATCAGCTCCGGAATACCGTGGTTGATCTCAGGATCTACATGGTAAGGACGTCCGGCAAGAACGATACCGCGTTTCCCGGTCTTCTTTAAGTAGGCGATGACTTCTTCGCCCTTTTTCTTCATTTCTTCCCTGGTGTTCGCAAGTTCCTGCCAGGCGGCATCAGCAGCGGCGCGTACTTCGGACACCGGAATGTCAAATTCTTCCCTGAAGATCTCCTCCAGACGTTTGGAGAGAACCTTCTTATTGGTGAAGGACATAAACGGATTTAAAAACCGTACCTGGCCGGAGGTGATTTCATCCACGTTGTTTTTGATATTTTCCGCATAGGAGGTCACGATCGGGCAGTTGTAGTGGTTGTTTGAATCCGGAAACTCATTGCGCTCATATGGAATGCACGGATAAAAAATACAGTCGATTCCCTGACGGATGAGCCAGGTGACATGTCCGTGTGCCAGTTTTGCCGGGTAACATTCCGATTCACTCGGGATGGATTCAATACCGAGTTCATAGATGGAACGTGTGGACTGCGGAGAGAGTACTACTTTAAACTTCAGGGCTTTAAAGAAGGTGGCCCAGAACGGGTAGTTCTCATACATATTTAATACTCTTGGAATACCGATGGTTCCGCGTACAGCCTCGGAATCGGAGAGCGGTTCATAGTCAAAAATACGTTTGTTCTTATATTCAAACAGGTTCGGTATGTTTTCACTGCTCTTTGCCTTGCCAAGTCCGCGCTCACAGCGGTTTCCTGTAATATAGCGGCGGTTGCCGGAAAACAGGTTGATCGTCAGGAGACAGTGGTTCGTACATCCCTGACACCGGGTCAGTTTGGTATCAAAAGTAAGCCGGTTGATGTCATCGATGCCAAGCATCGTGGAAGTGTAGTCTTTTGTGTGACGCTCCCTTGCGATCAGGGCAGCACCGAATGCACCCATGATACCGGCAATATCCGGTCTGGTTGCCCTGCAGCCTGAAATCTTTTCAAAACTGCGCAGGACGGCATCGTTATAGAATGTACCACCCTGTACAACAATATTCTTTCCAAGCTCACTCGGATCGGAAAGCTTGATAACCTTAAACAGCGCATTTTTGATAACGGAGTAGGCAAGTCCGGCAGAAATATCCGCAACGGAAGCCCCTTCCTTCTGCGCCTGTTTTACTTTGGAGTTCATAAATACCGTACAGCGTGTACCAAGATCGATCGGGTTTTTCGCAAACAGAGCCTCCTTTGCGAAATCCTGTACGGAAAAGTTTAAGGATTTTGCAAAAGTTTCGATGAAAGAGCCGCATCCCGATGAGCAGGCTTCGTTTAACTGTACACTGTCTACGGTCTGGTTTTTGATCTTGATGCACTTCATATCCTGACCGCCGATGTCAAGAATACAGTCAACCTCCGGATCAAAAAATGCAGCGGCATAATAGTGAGAAACAGTCTCAACCTCTCCTTCATCCAGCATCAGTGCAGCCTTGATCAGAGCTTCGCCGTAGCCGGTGGAGCAGGAGTGGACAATATGTGCGTCTTCCGGAAGAAGACGGTAGATCTCCTTGATCGAACGGATACAGGTAGCAAGCGGACTGCCGTTGTTGTTGCTGTAAAAAGAGTAAAGCAGTGAACCGTCCTCACCTACCAGAGCCACCTTGGTCGTGGTTGATCCGGCATCGATGCCGAGATAGCAGTCACCTTTATAAGAAGCAATATCACCGGTTGTAACATGATTGTTACCGTGACGTTCCAAAAAGGCATCGTATTCGGCCTGATCTTTAAAGAGCGGTTCCATACGTTCCACTTCAAATTCCATATGGATATCGGAGGAGAGCTTTTCAACGAGCTCGTCCGTGGTCATTGTGACATCGGCCTTATAGTTGAGTGCTGATCCGATCGCCGCAAAAAGATGTGAATTTTCCGGTGTGATCGCATGCTCGTCATCCAGCTTTAAGGTGCGGATGAATGCAGCTTTTAATTCGGACAAAAAGTGAAGCGGTCCGCCGAGAAAGGCAACGTGTCCGCGGATCGGTTTTCCGCAGGCAAGACCGCTGATGGTCTGATTGACCACAGCCTGAAAGATGGAAGCGGAGAGATCCTCTCTGGTCGCACCTTCGTTAATAAGCGGCTGGATATCGGTTTTGGCAAATACACCGCAGCGTGCAGCGATCGGATAGATCGCCTTATAATTTTTTGCATATTCATTTAAACCGGGGGCGTCTGTCTGCAAAAGAGAAGCCATCTGGTCGATGAAAGAACCGGTACCGCCGGCACAGATTCCGTTCATGCGCTGCTCTACGTTGCCGCCCTCAAAATAAATGATCTTGGCATCCTCACCGCCAAGCTCAATGGCAACATCTGTCTGCGGAGCATAGTGCTGCAGAGCGGTCGACACGGAGATGACCTCCTGAACAAACGGAATGCCAAGGTGCTTTGCAAGCGTAAGTCCGCCGGAACCGGTAATCATCGGGGCAAGCGGGATATTGCCGAGTGCCCCCTGCATTTTCTCAATCAGGGACTTTAAAGTCTCCCGGATATTGGCAAAATGTCTTTCGTAATCTGAAAATAAAAGTTCATCCTTTTCATTTAAGACTGCAACCTTTACGGTAGTAGAACCAATGTCTATACCAAGTTTGTGCAAGTTATTGTTTTCCATAATATCACCTGTTACTACATATTTTATATATACATCTCTGTAAATTGAACAAAGTACATTATACGACAGGAAAATACAAAAAACAACGAAGAAAAATTTATTTTAGAAATAGTTTATATTTTTCCTTTTTTTCCTGTGGAAAAGGGCACAAAATGACCAAAACAGAATACGATAAAGGGAAAGAATTTAGGAGTAATGATCATGGATCAGGGAGCAAATATGTTTCACAACCGGTATGTGACAGGAAATTGCACCGGGATTATTCATGTAGTAAAAGAGGGGGACACCTTATATAAAATCGGAAAGATGCACGGTGTCAGTGTTTCGGCTCTCATGTATGCCAACCCTTATGTAAATATCTATAATCTGCAGGTGGGAGACGAACTCTGTGTTCCTGTATACAATATGCCGTGGAATACCGGAAAAGAACCGCAGAGTGGAGGAAGCATGCAGCGGCCGCAGAACATGCAGGGAAGAGAAAATATGCAGCAGCCGCAGAACATGCAGGGAAGAGAAAACATGCAGCAGCCGCAGAACATGCAGGGAAGAGAAAACATGCAGCAGCCGCAGAATATGCAGGGAAGAGAAAGCATGCAGCAGCCGCAGAACATGCAGGACAGAGAAAACATGCAGCGGCCGCAGAACATGCAGAGCGGAGAAAACATGCGCCGGCAGCAGTCCCAGGAGACAGTGGAAAATACAGCTGCAGAACAGGGAGTCCCGGAGGTTATGCGGATGCAGGAGAGCAGGCTGGAGTATGAGATCATGGATGACAGCGAATTATAAAGTTTTTATGAAGAAACAGAGCATTCATTGACAAAAGTTTTTCCTGCCCATATAATGAGAAAAGGCTGGCAGTTGCTGCGATGGCGGCAACTGCTTTCTCAATAAGAGAAATGGAGTGAGGAACATGGATTTTTTGGATAAAATGGAACGGAAATTTGGAAAATATGCGATTCCGAACCTGATCGTATATCTGATCGGGGCATACTGCATCGGATTTTTCTTGCAGTATTTAAGCCCGACACTGCTCGGTTACCTGAATATGCAGCCGTATTATGTGCTGCACGGACAGATATGGCGCATTATCACGTGGATTTTTCAGCCGACTGACAGCAATATTTTCTTTCTGATCATTATGATGCTGTTTTATTTTCAGCTCGGCAGAGTGTTGGAAAATACCTGGGGAACATTCCGGTTTAATGTCTATATCTTTGGCGGGATTCTGCTGACGGTAGTGGGCAGTATTCTCATGTATGGCGTGATATATCTGATCTTCGGACGGGCAGCTGCATATATGGCAAGCGGACTTATGGGCGGCATTATCAGTACAACCTACATCAACATGTCAATCTTCCTTGCATTTGCAGCAATGTATCCGGATATGCAGGTCATGCTCTATTTTATCATTCCGATCAAGATGAAATGGATGGCATGGGTATATCTTGCATTTATCGGTTATGATCTGATCCGTACATTTAGCAGTGTTTATGCGGTACTGGGAACAGCAATGGCGTGGTGGGTGACGATCATCATGCTGGTGACGATTCTGCTGTCACTGCTGAATTTCCTGATCTTTTATCTGTCGACCAGAAATCTGCAGCGCTATTCTCCGCATGAGATACACCGCCGCAGAGCTTACCGGGCAAGCACCGGAGAGAACAGACGCGGTGCGAAGATCTCCAAGCATAAATGTGCGATCTGTGGCAGAACCGAACTGGATGATCCGAATCTGGAATTTCGTTTCTGCTCCAAATGTGAGGGAAATTATGAGTATTGTCAGGATCATCTGTTCACACATCAGCATGTGCGCAGAAGTTGATCGCAGGGGCAGAATGAAACAATACAAACCGTAACAGAGCGGGCAGTTTTTCGAAAAGAAGGCTGCCCGCCTTTCATTTTACCCTCCGTTTATTTACAGTTTCGGCGCAGACTGTTAGAATAGGAGTAAGATCATAAAAAAGAATGAAAAAGAGAGGACAGATTGGTTATGAAGATAAAACGGATAGGAATTATGCTGCTGATAGCTGGAATGCTCTCTGGGTGTTGGGGCTGTGGACAAAAGGCAGAGCACGCGGCGGATGCGTCTGGGAACACGGAGCAGACGGAGGCTGTGAATGAGAAGGCAGAGAGTGTAACGGAAATGAATACAGAAATAAATACAGAAATGGATACAGAAGAAGTGCCGACAGAACTGACCGATACTGAGAGTAAGACGGTAGCGGAAAATACTGAAAATGCCGGAAAGCTGCAAGATACGGAAAGTACGGAAGTACAGGCGGCAGATACAACAGAAACGATGGTACAGCAGCAGCCGGAAAGCGAAGAAACAGCCGGAAAACAGAGTGCAGCCGGAAAACTGGTTGTGATCGATGCAGGGCATCAGGCAAAAGGCAACAATGAGAAAGAGCCGATCGGACCCGGAGCATCCGAAATGAAGGCGAAAGTGGCGGGTGGAACAACCGGAGTCGCGACTGGAAAGACAGAATATGAATTAAATCTTGAGGTTGCATCAAAGCTGCAGACGGAATTAGAGGCACGTGGATACCGTGTCATTATGGTGCGCACGTCAAATGACGTGAATATAAGTAACAGTGAACGCGCAGAAGTGGCAAACAACGCAGGTGCGGATGCGTTTATCCGGATTCATGCGAACGGCTCGGAAAATTCCGGGGCAAACGGTGCAATGACGATCTGTCAGACCTCATCCAATCCATACAATGCGTCACTTTACACAAAGAGCAGAAGTCTTTCTTCCCATGTGCTGGATGCGATGGTCGCATCGACCGGATGTAAACGGGAATATGTCTGGGAGACAGATTCCATGAGTGGAATCAACTGGTGTCAGGTTCCGGTTACGATCGTGGAGATGGGGTATATGACCAATCCGGCGGAAGATGCACTTATGGCGACCGATGATTATCAGACAAAGATTGCTTCGGGAATCGCGAACGGGATAGACGCTTATTTCACGGAAAATAATTAGAAGATTTTAGCAGTTATCAGTTGCTTTTCAAAAATTTTTTCCTTATAATAAAAATATTGTGATAGAGTAAGTTGAGCAGGAGGAAGATATAATGGAAAACGAAGTAGTTTCCAGAAATTTCATTGAACAGATCATTGATAAAGATTTAGAAGAGGGTCATTGTAAGACCGTTCATACTAGATTCCCGCCGGAGCCAAATGGCTATCTTCATATCGGACATGCAAAGTCCATCCTTTTAAATTACGGACTTGCACAGGAATATGGCGGAAAATTTAACATGCGTTTTGATGATACCAATCCGACCAAGGAGAAAAATGAGTTCGTGGAGGCCATCAAGGAGGACATCAGGTGGCTTGGCGCGGACTGGGAGGACAGACTGTTTTTTGCATCCGATTATTTTGATCAGATGTATGAGTGTGCGGTCAAGCTGATCAAAAAAGGTGAGGCGTATGTGTCAGATCTTACTGCGGATGAGATACGTGAATACCGTGGTACGCTGACAGAACCGGGAAAGAAAGATCCTTCTGCAGACAGAAGTGTGGAGGAGAATCTTGCACTGTTTGAGGATATGAAGAACGGAAAATTTGAAGATGGAACCAAAGTGCTTCGTGCGAAGATTGATATGGCATCTCCCAATATCAATATGAGAGATCCGGTCATCTACCGTGTGGCACATATGACACATCACAGAACCGGGGATAAATGGTGTATTTATCCGATGTATGATTTCGCACATCCGATCGAAGATGCGATAGAAGGGATCACGCATTCCATCTGTACGCTGGAGTTCGAGGATCACAGACCGCTTTACGACTGGGTTGTGCGGGAACTGGAATTTGAAAATCCACCGAAACAGATTGAGTTTGCAAAACTGTATCTGAAGAATGTAGTGACCGGAAAGCGTTACATCAAAAAACTGGTGGAGGACGGCATTGTGGACGGATGGGATGACCCGCGTCTGGTTTCTATTGCGGCGTTACGCAGAAGAGGCTTTACACCGGAATCTATCAAGCAGTTCGTGGAGCTCTGCGGTATTTCAAAGGCAAATTCCGTGACAGATTATGCGATGCTTGAATACTGTATCCGGGAGGATCTGAAATTAAAACGTGCCCGCATGATGGCAGTTTTAGATCCGATCAAGGTCATCATCGACAATTATCCGGAAGGACAGGTCGAAGAACTGACCGTAGTAAACAACATGGAGAATGAGGCGCTTGGCACACATACGGTTCCGTTCTGCCGTGAACTTTATATCGACAGAGAGGACTTCATGGAAGAGCCGCCGAAAAAATATTTCCGTATGTTTCCGGGCAATGAAGTACGACTGATGCAGGCATATTTTGTAAAATGCGTGGATTATAAAAAAGATGAGAACGGAAAAGTGGTGGAGATCCATTGCACCTATGACCCGGCATCCAAGGGCGGAAACAGCCCGGATGGCAGGAAGGTAAAAGGAACGATCCACTGGGTTCCGGCACCATATGCGAAAAAAGCGGAGATTCGATTGTATGAAAATATTGTTGATGAGGAACTCGGGGTGTATAATGAAGATGGTAGCTTGAATCTGAATCCACATTCGCTGACAATTTTAAATGATTGTTATGTGGAACCGGCACTGGCAGAAGCAAAGGCATATGACAGTTTTCAGTTCGTGCGTCAGGGATATTTCTGTGTGGATGCAAAGGATTCCAGAGAGGATGCGCTGGTATTTAACCGTATCGTTTCCCTGAAGAGTTCTTATAAACTGCCGACACAGACAAAATAGAGATTTGGAGGGAACGGAAAGATGAATTTATTTTCAGGTTTGGAAAAATTCGGATTAAAAACAGATGAAGAGATGGATCTCTTCGCAG
>OIZA01000100.1_pt1 | contig 51142 bp, 37 predicted proteins | sample 1588381 | NCBI WGS metagenome assembly OIZA01 (sample SAMN03283277) | human gut metagenome | biome: human-associated habitat; material: feces | host: Homo sapiens | place: Peru | collected 2012 | reverse complement strand
CAACCTATTGATTTTGAATCGGAAACTGTTTAATCAGCAGACACTAATTACAGGCTATTTCATGTGTGAGTCATCATTTAAAGTGCTGAAGATTGTTAAACTTGAAATGGCGGTACTGTTTTATAGTATAGGATATTATGTTATTGCGTGTTTTATATGGCATATAGATACAGTGAATTATTTGTCATTTCGGAACGCAGTGCTTCCATCATTGACGAATCTTGGAACTGAATATTGGTTTGTGCCGTGTTATTTTGCAGTAGTTTTAGTATCACCATTTTTAAATAAAATGCTGGAAACATTGGAACAAACACAGCTAAGAAAACTTTTACTGATACTGTTGCTTTTTATTAGTATAATACCTACTGTTTTACAGTCAGTGTCATGGTATGATGGAAATATAGCACTTTTCATTTTTCTATATTTTATTGGAGCATATTTAAAAAAATATCCAGAAGAATTTGAACGTGGAAGAAAAATAAAATGGTTCTTCTTCGGTATAGTGTTATGGGCAATTTTGATATTTTTAGTATGTTTTTTAAAAATAAATGCGGATATTTTTCAGAACTTTGCTATATCGGCAGATTATTTATTTTATGGCAATTCTATATTTATTATTATGTTAAGCGTGATTTTTATGGTCTTATTTGCGAGAATTCAAATAAAACATAGTGTTTGGCTCAATAAAATCGCGGGAACAACACTAGGGATTTACCTGATTCATGATAATATATACGCTAGACAGTATATTTGGGAAAATATTTTTCATTGCTCAAAGTATTATGAGAGTCCCAGGTTAATGTTGCATGCAGGATGTTGTATATTGATAGTATTTGCAACAGGAGCAATAATAGAGTATTTACGAAGTCTGCTGTTTCGACCGTTGGAAAACTATGTGGGATTTAAGATGAGAGGGAATAAGGAAAGAGTATTTTAAGATAATGAGATAATAGCCTAAAAACTGAGATGTTAATTTATGGAGCAGGTTGGATTAGAACGTTTGCACAATATATAATTTTGGTATATACTAATTTAAAACGTATTGTAAATGAATAATGAGTCAGGACTAGATGATCAGATATCTATAAGTAAGGATAAACTGATTTCAGAGAATGTATTAAAAGAATGTAAGCAATCTGATAGGATGAAACAAAAAGGTGTGTCAGATATTGGAAAAGGGATAAAAGGATGAAAGGATACATATATGAATAAATTCGCGCAGGTAATCCATAAAAATATAAGAAATTATATTGAGTTTTTTGTTTTTTATTTGGCAGTATTCGCAATTATGCTGAATAGACATTATTCAGTAGACGCATATAATTATTCTGTCAGTAGTACAACAGCGTATGTAGGAAATCTTAATTTAGGAAGAATAGGTAATTATTTTGTCTTTGGGTTATTTAAAAATATAAATATTGTAACGCATCAAAGCTTGTTTGTATTTTTACTTATCTTAACCTTAACGGTTACTTCTGGTATGTTATATGTACATTTGGAAAAACATATGCAACAGATATCATATAAGATCATTTTAAAGATGAGTGTTGCAATTGTATTTTGTAATGTCTTTATGGTAGATTTCTTTGTATATATTGAAATGTTTTTTGCATGGTGTTGCGGAATTGTGTTTATGGTTCTTTCTGTTTTGCAGATAAAGGAAAATATGACGTTGAAAAATTGGATGAGAGTATTGTTTTTCATGGTCATATCATTAAGCTTTTACCAGGCACTGATAGGTTTTTTCGTATATTTTGCATTGATTGATGTCTATATAATATATCATGGAAAATTAGGGAAAAAATCATTCATAGATAGTATACTTGTACTTGGGTGCGGAGGATGTGCGGGAGCAGCAAATATTTTATTATTGAAAGTGCTGCAAAAACTTGGAATTGCTGGCACGGAAAGCCGTACGGGAAATGTTGGAATAGATGGAATAAAGGAGAATGTAAAAGGAGTCTGTGCAGGAAGTATGAGTTTGCTGAAAGATACCAGTGGCTTTATGCCTCCTTACTTTGTTGTAACAGTGTTGATATTGCTTTATGCATTAATAATTGCTCTGTTGATTTTTAAACACGAGAAATGGCATCAGTATGTTTATATTGTATTAATAATGGCAGTAAGTAGAATGGTGTTGTATGTACCGCATCTTTTAGCATCTGCGGTATGGATGGCGCCACGATCAATTATTAGTTATTGGACGATCATATCGATGCCATGCATGATATTACTTGTTTGGAATGAAAAAAGAGAAATGGCATACTTGACAGGTATATTGTTGGCGGTGATACTATTTGTTAATGTTGTAAATATACAAAAAATATCAGGAGATGTGATAGCAACCAATCGTCTGGATGAAGAGACCGCATATATGATTCAGAATGAAATTGATGCGTATCAGGAAGAAAGCGGTCAGATTGTAGATACGATTGTTTATCGAAATGATGTGGCACCAGCATGGAAATATAGATCTATTGATTTTCAGCGGTTTGAATTATGTGAGCGCATTTATAACGTGCCGTGGAATGGATGTGTGCAGGCTATTAATTATTATAACAAAAAATCATATAATTCTGCATTAATGGATGATGAAACATTTACAAAATATTTTAGTAAGGATAATTGGGATGAACTGAATATTAAAGAACAGTTGGTATTTGATGGAAGTACGTTGTATTTTGTAGCATATTAAGATGGAGTTGGAGGATATGAGATATGAAGGAAAAGTTATATCTGGTAATTCCCTGCTATAATGAAGAGGAAGTTTTGCCTGAAACGGAAAAACGTTTAACAGACAAGCTGAATCGGATGATACAAAGCGGGTTGGTTTCTGAAGAAAGCCGGATGGTATTTGTGGATGATGGTTCAAAAGATAGGACATGGGCTTTTATAAAAGAAATGCATGAAAAAAATCCGTATGTTCTTGGAATCAAATCGTCAAGAAACCGCGGACATCAGAATACATTGCTTGCAGGGTTACTTACAGTAAAAGATGAGTGCGATATGGTAATTTCGTTGGACGCGGATCTTCAGGATGATATAGAGGTGTTAGATGAGTTTGTAAAGCAGTATTACGCTGGCTGTGAGATTGTATATGGAGTCAGAAGTGCCAGAAAGACAGATACATTTTTTAAGAAGTTTACAGCAGAAAGCTTCTATAAGTTTATGAATAAGATGGGCGTGGAGATTGTTTACAATCATGCGGATTATCGTCTTATGGGTAAAAGAGCAATTGCTGAACTTGAAAATTTCAAGGAAGTAAATTTGTTCCTGCGTGGAATTGTGCCAATGATCGGATTTAAAACAGGAGTTGTAACTTACGAACGTCATGAGCGATTTGCAGGTGAATCTAAATATCCATTGAAAAAGATGCTGTCCTTTGCAATAGATGGTATTACCTCACTTAGTGTAAAGCCAATACGATTTATTTCTGCACTTGGAATTATTTTGTTTCTAGTCAGTATAGTTTTGCTGATTTACTATATTGTAGGTTATTTTAGCGGAAATACGGTTCAGGGCTGGGCAACGCTGGTAGTCTCTATCTGGGGAATTGGAGGACTTGAGCTTTTGGCAATTGGTATTATTGGAGAATACATCGGAAAAATATATTTGGAAACAAAAGAAAGACCAAGGTTTATTATAGAGGAATTTTTAAAATGAAAATGATGAATCATACATTTGCAATATGTGCATATAAGGAGTCGGAATATCTGGAAGACTGTATCAGATCTTTGAAAAATCAAACCGTAAAGAGTAAGATTATTATGGCAACCTCCACGCCGAATGAATATATCAAAAATCTGGCGGATAAATATAAAATTCCGTTGTTTATACGGAAAGGAAAGAGTGATATACGTGATGATTGGAATTTTGCCTATGATTCAGCAGATACAGATTGGGTGACGATTGCCCATCAAGATGATGAATACAATAAACATTATGTGGAAGAAATGCAGAAAAAGTTGAAGAACAGCAAAGATGCCATTGCATTTGTAACAGATTATATGCCAATCAAAAATGGTATCGTGGGTCCACGGGATATTAATTCAAAAATTCGTAGATTTTTGAGAAAGCCGTTAAAGGTAGACAAAATGGCAGCGTCACGATTTTGGAAAAGACGTGTACTTTGTCTGGGAAATAGCATCTGTTGCCCAGCGGTTACATACCATAAGACGCTACTGGGGAGCTCCTTTTTCACATCGGAACTGAAATATAACATTGACTGGGATACATTTTTAAAACTGGCGGATATAAAAGGAACATTTGCCTATGTAGACAAGCCATTAACATATTATCGGGTTCATGATGGCGCTACAAGTAAGGAATTTATTGAAGATCACAGGCGGGAAAAAGATGATCGCTATATGTTTGAAAAGTTTTGGCCGCGTTGGTTTGTGAATATTATTATGCATTTTTATAAAAAGGCATATGATACATATGGCTAAAGATATAGGAAAGAATGTGTAGAATGGGCAGCAAGGTATGGATATGGATTGAAAAATGTGTATATGCAGTTTTGAGTATCCTGTATAAATTAGTAGGAAAGCAATTGACGGATAGTGGTTTTGAAGCTTTCATGCAATTTGTTCGTTTTGGAATTGTCGGAGTGAGCAATACAGTAATATCTTATGTAATTTATGCATTGTGTCTGCTTGGGTTTCAGAAAGCAAACATCTTGACAGGGATAGATTATCTGATAGCGCAGATCATTCAGTTTGTTTTAAGTGTTTTATGGTCGTTTTACTGGAATAATAAGATGGTATTTACGCTGAAAGATGGCGAAAAGCGTTCTTTGTGGCGGGCTTTGATAAAAACATATATATCATATTCTTTTACGGGATTGTTCTTAAACAGCGCGTTACTTGTTGTGTGGATAAAAGTGATGCATGTGTCTGAGTTTGTGGCACCGGTCATTAATCTTATAATCAGTGTGCCACTAAACTTTGTTATCAATAAATTCTGGGCGTTTAGGTCTCAGGACGAATAGTGTAGAAGAAAAATAGGAATAAAGACGAGGAAAAAGTAAAGATGATAACGCAGGTTGTTGAAGAAAATAGTAAGAAGGTAAAACGTTTTTTCAAACCAGTTGCAATTATGACATTTATCTATTTGGTTGGAATATGCTCAATTCTACGTGCAAACTTTAACTATATTGATGATATGAGAAGAGTGGCACAAGGATATAAAGGATGGGATGATTTTAGCCGTTATCTGTCAGTATTCTTGTCTAATTTTATTCATGCAGATACCTATCTTACTGACGTATCGCCGTTGCCGCAGACTCTGGCTGCTCTGGGTGTGGCACTTTCAGGGATTATTTTTTTGTTTGTTGTGACAGGAAAGGATAGATTTACATTTTGGCAGTATGTGGCATTGGTACCATTAGGTTTGTCACCGTATTTTCTGGAATGTATATCATATAAGTATGATGCTCCTTATATGGCATTTTCTGTTCTGGCATCTGTAACACCGCTAATATTTAGAAATAGAAAAAGTATGGCTTTTGGAATTGCATCTGGTGTTGGGATGCTTGGTGTTTGTATGACATATCAGGCGGCATCCGGTATTTTCCCGATGCTGGTTGTATTTCTGGCGACTAGAGAGTGGCTTAAGAAAGAGAAAACATCAAAGAAAGTGGCGGAGTTCCTAGCTGTTTCCATAGTGGGTTATGGTGTAGGACTGATTATTTTTAAATTATTTATTATGCATTCGACAGATACTTATGTTTCAACTTCGATTCCAAAATTAAGCAGAGTAGTACCTAATACGGTTGAACATTTAAAACATTATTATAAAATGGTAATGACTGATTTTAAAAAAGAGTGGTTGGTATTTGTGGCGTTGATGTGTGTGGCATATGTAGTTGCTGTGATGAAGGAGTCTTTACGCAATAAAATCCTAGCTGCATGCGTTGCTGCGCTTTCACTTTTTGCGATGGCACTGCTGGCGTTTGGGCTTTATCCAGTGTTGGAGATGCCTTTGGATGCGCCGAGAGCAATGTATGGTTTTGGCATTTTTATTGCAATTATTGCGGTAGAGATAGCTTCAGCGAGTAAAGTGTATTTGGGAAAAGTGGTTTGTCTGATTCTTAGCTGGGCATTTTTTGTGTTTTCGTTTACATATGGCAATGCGTTGTATGTGCAAAAAGAATATACTGATTTTAGAATTACAATGGTTGTGGATGATTTGAATGATTTGGACATCATGAATTCGGGAGATATGAAAGACGTTCAGATTTGCGGAACGATTGGTTATGCGCCTGCGATTAGAAATATGCCACAGGATTATCAAATTTTGAACAGATTGGTGCCGATTACATTTAGAGAGCATTGGGCATGGGGAATATATGGTTTCCTTACTTACTATGATATTAGAAATTTACAGGTTGATGATAGCGTGGATTTGAGCACAATGGATTTACCGGTTTTAAAAGATACGATGTATCATACAATTCGTGGAGATGCGAATCATATTCTGATCCGGCTAAAATAGAACAAACAATAGGACAGAAGGGTTAGTAGATAATGGAGAATAACATTATGGAAAAAAAGGATATTTTTGACAAGATCATGTCCCTGCCGGGATTTCGTATTTTTGAACCGTTTTATAAGAAAAATAAAGAAGTGCCTCTGTATCTTTTTTTGTGGGCTGACTTTTCTGATCAGTGTAGTTAACTATGCGTATTTTACAATGATGTTTGGAATGAACGAGCTGATTGCCGATATCTTTTCATGGATCATAGCAGTACTGTTCGCATTTGTTACAAATAAGATCTGGGTATTTCAGTCAAAAAATGACACGATTCTGGCATTTGTGCGTGAGGCAGTTGCCTTTTTTGCAGGCAGGGTTGCGACACTGGTAGTGGAAGAAGTGATACTTTTTGTTTTTATCACGATGCTTCAGTGGAACAGTCTCGGGGTCAAGATCGCAGCACAGGTTATAGTGATCGTGCTGAATTATGTGATCAGTAAATTACTTGTATTTAAGAAGTAACTGGTGTTGAGAGATATGATATAGGGAAAGGGGAATGATATGCTTCAGGTTTTGGAATGCATATTGCTGCTTGGAATATATTTCTTTTTATTTTATCAGTTTGGACAACTGGCAGAGAGGCTTTTCCGTGTGAAAGCGGATGTGCTGGCAACGTTTCTGATCGGCTTTTTCTTTTACTTTGGAGTATTTCAGATAGTGGCGCTGCCGCTTATTTTCTTGAAAAAATCTTTGACCATGCTGACAGTATCCTGGATAGCGGTTCTGGTTGTGGCTCTGGTTGGAGGCTTTATCTGGAAGCGGAGACTGTATAGAATGCATAAAGGAAGAAAGCCGGAGAAAAAAATAAAGAGTCCCGGTGTTTGGGAATGGCTTACGATCGCGCTGGTGTTTACATTGGTGTGGTATGCAGCAGTGAAGTATACGATGGGTTGGGATACGGCGTATTACATCGGTACGGTGAATACTTCGCTTGTGACAGATACCATGTATCAGTACAATGGAACGACAGGGCAGGCGGAGTATGCGATCCCTTTCCGTTATGCCATGTCTGCATTTTACATGCATACGGCGGTGATGTGCAGAATTTTCCATTTGCCGGCGATGATGGTGCAGCAGTATGTGGTTGGCTCGCTGTGCATTATTCTGTATGCGATGCTTCTGTATAAAATGGGAAAACTGCTGTTCCACAATGACGAGACCAAATGTATGATGTTTATCATGCTGGGGATTTTGATGAATTTCTTTTTCCAGTCAGATTTTACGACATCTCAGTTTTTGCTGATGCGCGCCTATGAGGCAAAGGCGTATTGCGGAAATGTGGTGGTCATGGCGTTGTTCTGCGTGAGCCTGCTGCTGTTAAAGGACAGCTCGGAAAAGATGTACTGGCGTATTCTGTTTCTGGTTGCTTTCGCAAGTGTGCCCGTCTCCATGTCGTCGATTCTGATCGCACCTGTCATGGTCGGGGTTTTAACGCTGGCCGATGTGATATTGCATCGGAATTTCCGTAGCATTTACCGCGGCATGATCTGCATGCTGCCAAATATGGTTTACCTGCTCGTATATTATCTTTCAACGGCAGGAATTCTGGTTATAAGGGTATAAAAATGTATAATGTTTCTTCAATTTTTGATACGATAACTGCATATGGCGGATATACCTGTTATATCAGTCTGTTTCTTCTGTGTGTGATCTACTGCTTTTTTACGATGGAGCATGAAAAGAAGAAGACGATGATCTGTATTATGATCTTGTGTATTGTCTGCATTTATAATGACGGGGTACGCTATCTGATCTCAAAATTTACGGATCTTGAGACATACTACCGCTTTCTTTGGATGATCCCGGTACTGCCGATGCTTTCTTACTGCATCGTCGATCTGGTTTTCCGGATCAGGGAGCTTGTAAAAAGGATCGTTGTCGTTTTCCTTCTGATTGTCGTTGTGGCATTTGGGGGAAACAGTTACCTTACGGCGGGGTCTTTCCAGCTGCCGGAGAACCGCTATAACATACCGAATGAAGTGATCGGTGTCTGCGATATGATCCGGGCAGACGGTAAGAGCGAACAGCCCGTGGTCGTGGCGGATAAGCAGATCCAGCTTCCGCTCCGGACTTATGATGCGTCATTTTTGTGGGGCGTGTCGCGGGAGGCCTGGCTTGCGGTTACGGACAGGGATTATGACGGACAGGATTATCAGACCGAGGCGATCGTGATAAAGGCGGTGCAGGATGGTGAAAAGACCAGTGCAACAGAATTAAGCGGAGCATTGTCAGCACTCAATATTGATTATCTGGTCATTCAGAAAGATTATGAGATGGACAGTTATCTGGCAGATGCAGCCTGCAGCAAAGTCGGTGAGATCGGAGAGTACAGTGTATATTATTATGACCGCGATGAGGCGGCGGCATTAGAAGCACAGCGGGAGCAGAGCAATCTGCAGCTTGAGACGGTGGATCTTGTCGTGCCTGGAGTTACCGGAGATTACACGTTTCTGTTTTTGTCGGATACGCATGTCGAGACAGAGAGCGAGGATAATACGGAGCAGGTCGAGGAATATGCAAAGGAGCGGAATACCGGATTTGTCAATGCGAATGGTGTTACATCCTGGGAACAGTTCCCGCGGTGGATGGATCTGGCAAATGAGTATCAGGTGGATGCGGTTCTCCTGGGTGGAGATATCATTGATTCTCCGTCGGAGTCTAATCTGGCATTTTTAAAGAAAGAACTGTCTACGCTTCAGATGCCGTACCTGTTCGCACTGGGCAATCATGACTGGACTTATCCGTGGAATTATATGACGGAGGAGGGAAAGGAAGAGTATCTTCCGCTTCTTTCCGAGGCCGTCGGGAACACGGCATTTTCCAAGCTGGAATTCCCGGATCTTGTGATTGCTGCAGTGGATGACAGTACCGATCAGGTGAATGAGGATGCCATTTCCGGGGCAGAGAGTACGATGCAGGAGGGAAAACCGGTGATCCTGATGATGCATGTGCCGCTTTATAACGAGGAGCTGGCGGAACAGGCGAAGGAAATATGGGGGAATCCGATCGTACTCGGGAAAGGTGGAATTGAGCCGGACGAGACATCACAGAAACTGCTTGATATGGTTTATGACGAAAACAGTCCGGTTGCTGCAGTGCTGGCGGGGCATGTACATTTCCGGGCACAGGGAAACCTGAATGACCATATTGTGCAGATCGTTTCAGATGGCTCATTTACAGGGAATGGTATTTTGTTAAAAGTGCACGGTTCCTGACAGATAGAGGAAAAGGATGCGGAAAAAGAATGTTTGATATTGTGAAAATTCTGTGAAAATGGTATAATAAACTATAAATATTAACATTCAAGGAGGAAGTTGTATGAAAAAGACAAAGCAGGGTGTGGCATTACTTCTGGCAATGCTCATGCTGGCGTGGGCACCGTGTACCGATGGCAGCCTTCTGGCGGCAGAGGTCACTCCGGATGCTGCAGTGGAAGCAGTGGCTGAACCGGAGACAGAAGTCCCGGCAGAGACTGAGACGGAGGATGTCTCAGATGAGTCAGATCTTGCGGTACAGAGTGATCTGGATGCGCAGGACGCACAGGATGTGCAGGAGGAAGAAGCCGTTCTGGCGGAGGAAGAGGATACGGAGGCAGTTGTGGGGGCAAGAGCAACAGCAGCCGATGTGTTACAGCCGAACAGCAACAACAAAAAGGGTATTCAGGGTACGGAATATGCATATGGAGCTACAAAGGACGCAGATCCGAATTCTCTGGATATCAACCATGTGCTGCTCAATGTGCATCTGAGCAATGTGATCAGCACGGACGGTTCCGGTGTGGCTTATAATTATAACGGAACAACCTATCATTTTAATTATGATAATTATGTAAAGGTGTTTGAATGGCGCGCAAGAGAGCTCCGTGCGCAGGGAAAGGCACTTACCTTTGTTATTTTAATGGACTGGAGCGACAACCCGACGCTTCAGAATCTGATCTATCCGGGTGGACGGGTAAATGACGGAACACATTATTACTATGGACTGAATGTGTATGATCCGAACGCAAAGGCACTGCTTGATGCGACATTCCATTATCTGGCAGATGTTTTTGGAGCTTCCGATACTTTTGTCCAGAACTGGATCATCGGCAACGAAGTAAATATGCCGACAGAGTACAATTATACCGGAACAGCGGACAAGGATACCAATGTGGATATCTGTGCAAAATCCTTTGATCTGTTATATGGAGCACTTCAGGATAACAATCCGAATGCGAAGGCATATATTTCCATGACACATCACTGGACATCGGATAATAATGGAACCGGTATTCCAACAAAGGATTTTATTGATGCATTTGCAGCAAAGGAAGGCGGAAAGAACTGGAACGTTGCATTTCATGCATATCAGCCAAATCTGGATGAGAGCGTGACCAGCAAAAAGAGTGCAGAGTGGCTGAGACATGATGTCGGAAGCAAGTATGTGTGTGGTGCCAATCTGGAAGTGCTGACTGATTATGTAAAGAATAATTATGGTTCTGACCACAGGATTATCCTGTCTGAGCAGGGATTTGATTCCAAGTCCGGGGAAGCAATGCAGGCTGCAATGCTTGCCTACACCTATTATGCGGCAGCACGCAATGATATGGTGGATGCAGCGATCTTTACGACCTGGCAGGATTCCAACGAACCGCAGTTCATGGGACGTCTGATGGGATTAAAGGACGGCAGCGGAAATCAGAGACTTGCATATAACGTATTTAAATACATGAACAATGCAAACGGTTATGTGGCAGCAGAGCAGACAAACTACTATCTGTCTGTGCTTGGCATTTCAAACTGGACAGACAATATCATCTGGACACCGTCTGCAACCGGTGCGGTTCTGACATCAGGAAGCCTTTATTTGGCGGATCAGTCGAACAACCGCGTGATGATCGGTATGACGACGGCAACTTCGGAGCCGACTGATCTGGAATATCGCTGGCTTGCATATAATATTACCAAGGGAATCTGGACTGTGGTAAGTGACTGGACACTGGACAATGAGTGGCTGGTATGGTATCCGAAGGAATCCGGAGATTTCCTTCTTCAGGGTGAAGTCAGAGTTGCAGGAAACCAGGCTTCTACCATTACACAGTGCACGGGAATCACACTGCACAGTGTGATCAAGGGCAAATGCCAGATGCCGTATGAAGGAGAAGGCGGTGGTTATCTGATCGGACTTGAATCCTATGACAACCCGAATAATTCCTACTCTTACGAGCTGCTTGTACTTGACTGTACGAAATTAGCTGCCGGAGATCCGGCACCGTGGATCTATAGTTCCGGTCAGCAGAAGGTGCCTGGAAATAACTTCTGGGTGATCTGGCAGCCGCAGTATGGATACTACTGGACACTGTTCCGCGTTTATGATGCGAACGGAAATCTGATCGATGAGGATTGCTACAGCTTCCAGAATGCGTATTAAGATGGATATGAAATAAAAAGACAGAAATGGTCTGAAAAAAGAGGTCAATGAACGAAAGGTTTGTTGACCTCTTTTGTTGCTGTCACGAGACGAAGATGGTACAATATAAAAGTTGTATATGACAGTGGGAAACACTGGAAATAGGATGGTAAATGGGGAGATGCGTATTGAAATGAAATAATCAATGGTTTATAATAAAATGCAAAAGGAGGAATTGGATGAAAGGCTTGAAGTTGAACAAAAGAAGAAGTATACATGCCTGGCCGAAGAAAGTGTCTGCATTATGCCTGACACTATCCATGCTGGTCTCCCTGGGGTTTGATGGGATTACCGTAAAAGCGGAGGAAGTGGTGCCGCAGGAGGCAGTTTCGCAGGAAACAGCTGTACCTGAGGAAACCACACAGGAGACAGTTACGCAGGATGGTGAAACGCCAAAGGAAGATGCACAGACAGATTCTGTAGCTGAACAGCAGGATTTAAGCGGGCAGGAATTGATGCCGATACAGTCAGAAATTGAACAGGAAGAGGATGATGCATCCGATGCAATTGTCGCTACAGACAGTGGTGACGGAGGAGAGATCATCGGATATGTATATGGTGGGATACCGGTCAAACAGTACAATTCCCGTACATCCGGAGGGCATCTGATCATTGCGGATGATGGAGATATCCGTTTCATCCTTGCCAACGGACAGATGGCGGTGAACTGTTATCTGTATGATGATGATTATACATATTATCTTGGATACAACGGAGCACCGTATAAGAATACGACCTCTTATTCTGTTGACGGGCATATGATCTATTTTGATGCTTTTGCACGTCAGGTACGCAACAATTTTGTTTATTGTGAAGATTCTGGAATTGTGGCCTATTTTGATGAAAACGGGTATGCATACCTGGATCAGACACTGAGCTGGAACGGACGTGAGTATTATCTGAATGCTTATGGACAGCTGGAGCAGCATGGATGGTTCTGGTATGCGAACGGACAGGATCTCGGGTTCGCAAACTGGGACGGCACGCTGGTCACAGACTGCTTTTCCTATGATATGTGGGGCCGTACCGTGTATTTCCAGAGCAACGGAAAGCTGGCAAGAGGGCTGATCACAGACGGGGCATGGTATTACAACATGGATCCTGTGGATGGTCATCTGCTGGGACAGTTTGAGGTTGCAGCCATAAACCGCAGCAATGGAATGGCAAAGTCGAAAAAGGGCATGCAGGGAACGGAGGGCGTGCTTTCCGATACCGATCTTGGAATCAGTCATTCACTGTTAAACCTCTATCTGAGTCAGTGGATTTCGGATGAACCGACAGATTGTTATTATGACTATTGCGGAACAAGATATTATTTCAAAAATCATACTGCGGTGGATGATTATGTAAAAAAGGCAAATGCAATGGGGATTACCGTGTCATTCGTACTTCTGATGCCGTGGGATGAGGCGCATCAGGATATGATCTATCCGGGAGCGAGAGATGGCGGCGCACATGATTTTTATGAGCTGGATCCGTTCAGCCCGCGTGTCTGGGCATTGTTCCATTATATGGCACAGCATTACAGCAAGAGTGACTGCCATGTGGACAACTGGATTCTGGGCAACGAGGTAAATATGCCGAATACCTATAATTATACCGGAACGCTGGATCTTACAACGAACACCTATAATTATGCGGGTACGATGAACATTCTATCCACGGCGCTGCAGACTTACAATCCGAATGCAAGAGCGTATATTTCCCTGGATCACAGTTGGACGCACAATGATGAGGGACGTGGAATCGCAGGAAAGAGTTATCTGGTTTCCTTCGGTCAGATGATGCAGGCGATCAATCCGAATGCAAAATGGAATGTGGCATATCATCTGTATACACCGATCATGACGAGCTCAAGAATGTGGTTAAAGAAATACAGACGTTATACGCCGGATAATGAGAATGCGCAGTTTATCAGTGCGGTGAACCTGGATGTGCTGACCAATTTTGTGATGAATCATTATGGCATGAATACGAGAGTGATCCTGTCTGAGCAGGGATTTGACTGCAAGGAGGGCACGCAGTATCAGGCGGCTGCGCTTGCATATACGTTCTATGCGGCAGAGTTTAATAATATGGTCGATGCGGTGATCTTCCGGTCATACCAGACAGATCCGAATGATGGTATTTTTGACCTGGGACTTAAGGATTCCAATGGAAATCCGAGAGAAGCCTATGATGTGTTCAAATATATGGATACACCAAATGGCAACAGCTATACGGACCGTTATCTTCCGGTGATCGGAGTACAGAACTGGACGGATCTTGTTCCGGGCTATTATACAGTTACAAACTGGCAGTAATGTTTGAAAAGAAAAAGAACAGCAGCTCCTTTCTGGCTATGCTTGAAATTTTGCCGGGTCGGAAAGGGGCTGTTTCTGTTTGAAAAGATAAAGAGGAAAAAACGATGAAAAAAAAGATAATTGCGGCAGTCTATCTGCTGGGAGTGCTGGGACTTGCAGCACCGGTTGCAGTCAGAGCCGAAAATGAACCAAATGGAACCGGATATGTTCCGGAGGAGGAGGAAGCGCCGGGGATTGTTGTGGACGGCGCAGAGGCACTTGCAGGAAACGGGGATGTGCCGTCACAGTATGTGCCGGATTTAAATACGCTTCCGGCGGTACGCGCGCAGGGGAGTTATGAGACCTGCTGGGCGTTCTCGTCACTTGGACTGCAGGAGATCAGACTGAAAAATGCGGGAAAGGGAGATGCAGATCTCTCTGAACTTCAGCTTGCATATTACACCACACATCTTATCGCAGATCCGCTGAATAATTTAGGTCAGGACAGCGTACAGCCGAAATATTCAAACTGGCTGTCGATGGGTGGCAACTATGCAATGGCGTATCAGACGCTTGCAGCGTGGCGCGGCATGGTGACAGAGGATACAGTCCCATATGGAAATGCGTCTCAGGTACAGAGTGCTGGACTTTCCGACGATAATGCATACAGTAAGGATAGCTATCATCTGAAAAATGTCTATAAGATCAACTATCAGAGTAATCAGGCGGAGATCAAGGAGGCGATTCTCTCAAACGGAGCAGTTGGAATCAGTTACTATGATGATACCAACGGTGGAAGTTATAACAGTACCTACAATTCCTACTGTGCATCCGGTGATACGCAGGAGAATCATGCAGTCGTGCTGGTCGGATGGGATGACAGTTTCCCGGCAGAGCAGTTTAATAACAGACCGTCTTCTAATGGTGCCTGGCTGGCAAGAAACAGCTGGGGTGGTTCCGGTTATGAGAGAAATGGATATTTCTGGATTTCCTATGCAGATCCGTCGATCGCTGCAAATACTTATGTGATGGAAGCAGAGGGTGCAGATAATTACGATTATAATTATCAGTATGACGGATCGGTGCTTTCAAAGACGGTCTATCAGACCGGAAGCTTTACGGCGGCAAATGTATTTACCGTATCAGGTGATGCGGGTACGCAGAAGCTGGAGGCAGTTTCTTTTGATACAGGTACTGCGTCACAGCTGGATTATGATGTGAAGATTTATCAGAATCTCACGGACGGCAGCAATCCGGAAAGCGGAACGCTGGTTTCCGAAACACAGGGCGAGACACAGTTTGCCGGGTATTATACAGCAGAGCTTGACACTCCGGTGACAGTGTGCAAGGGAGATTCAATGGCAGTCGTGATCCAGTTTACATCGAGAACCGGTGGTAAAGCAGGAGTGGCAGCGGAAAACAGCAGTTCAAATGCAGCAGTGGTAGCCACTGCCGGAGCTTCGGCAGGACAGAGCTTTTATAAACAGGGCAGCAGCTGGGTGGATTACGGAGCAGCTAAGGGCTGCAATCTCAGGATCAAGGCATTTACGACAGCAGTTTCCGACAGCGCGAACAACAATAATACCAATAACAGTACAGATCAGAATCAGACTGTGGATAATGGGGGAGATGTGCTGGGTTATGCATATGGCGTCGCAGTTATGCGGTATGATACCAGAAGGGATGGTGGAAATATCATTCTCGCAGATGATGGGGATATTCGCTATGTACTTCGTGACGGACAGATCGCAAAGAACTGTTATCTGTATGACGGTTCCAATACGTTCTATCTGGGATACGACGGAAAGCCGTATAAGAATATACTGACGTATTCCATGGACGGCCATCTGATCTACTTTGATGCGTATGCGCGCCAGGTGTTCAATCAGTTTATCTATTGTGAAAATGCCGGATTTGTCGCATATTTTGACTGTAACGGATACGCTTATCAGGATCAGGTCACATTTGCGGGCGGCAATGCGTATTATCTGAATGCGGGTGGACAGATGCAGCAGAACGGCTGGTTCTGGTTTGCCAACGGACAGGATCTTGGCTTTGCAAACTGGGATGGAACACTGGTCACCAACCGTTTTTCCTATGATATGTGGGGAAGGCTGGTTTATTTCCAGGGAGACGGCAGGCTGGCAAGAGGTCTTATTACAGACGGCACATGGTATTATAATATGGATCCAACGGACGGACACTGCCTTGGCATGTTCCGGCTGTAAAGGCAGAAATTTGCTTTTAGGGAAGATTATGGTATAATAGGAAATGTTTTGTTTGAAAAATGAAGAACAGAGAAAGGATAAAGATTAGGTATGGTTTTTTCATCATCAATTTTTATTTTTGTGTTTTTACCCATATCCCTGATTGGATATTACCTGCTGGATCGAAAATACAGAAATATCTTTTTACTGCTTATGTCCCTTGCATTTTATGCATGGGGCGAACCGAAATTTATTGTTATCCTGCTTGGCTCTATTTTCCTGAATTATGTGTACGCACTTCTGGTGGACCGTTATCGGGACAATAAACCGATTGCCAGGCTGATACTGACATTAATGGTATTGTCGAATCTGGCGATATTTTTCGTGTTCAAATATCTTAATTTCGCGGTGACGAATGTGAACCGTCTGCTTTCAACAGAATTTGCGGTTCCGAATATCGCATTGCCGATCGGAATATCGTTTTTTACCTTTCAGGCGATGTCTTATGTGTTTGACGTATACAGAAAGAACGGGGACGTGCAGAAAAATCCACTGAATGTGGCGCTTTATATCGCATTCTTCCCACAGCTGGTAGCAGGCCCGATCGTCCGTTACGAGACGGTCGCAAGGGAGATCAACAGCAGAAAGGAAACGTTTGCTGATTTTTCCGCGGGAATGTCCAGATTTATCATAGGGCTTGGTAAAAAGGTTATTATTGCCAATTCAGTTGCAATGGTGGCGGATCGTGCCTACCGTATCACACCGTTTACCGATTTAAGCGTCGGTTATGCGTGGCTTGGCTCGATCTGCTATACATTACAGATACTTTTTGATTTCTCCGGTTATTCCGATATGGCGATAGGACTCGGAAGGATGTTTGGATTCCATTTTATGGAAAACTTCAATTACCCGTATACGGCAAAGTCGATTACGGATTTCTGGAGAAGATGGCATATTTCATTGTCTACCTGGTTCCGTGACTATGTTTACATACCGCTTGGCGGATCGAGAGTCTCAAAGGCAAAGACCTACCGGAATATTTTTGTGGTCTGGCTTCTGACCGGTGTGTGGCATGGAGCAAGCTGGAATTATGTGGCATGGGGCATGTTCTATTTTGTTCTGCTTATATTTGAAAAGCAGTTTGGTTTTCCGGATCGGATCAGATCGGCGTGGGGAAAAGTGGTCTATCGGTTACTTACCTTCCTTGCGGTGAATTTCGGATGGGTGCTGTTCCGCGCGAACGGGCTCAAAGGTGCAATTCATTACGTGCTTTGCATGTTTGGACTGCATGGAAATCCGCTCAGTGATCCGAAGCTGTGGATCACATTTAAAGACTCGCTTGTGACACTGATCCTTGCAGGTATCCTCTGTTTTCCGGTTGTTGGATGGCTCGAAGCAAAAGCAGAGAAAAGCAGATATGATAAGGCATTTGAGATTGTCAGAGGTGTCTGCCTGCTGTTACTGCTTGCGGTAAGTATCAGCTATTGCCTGAACGGATCTTATAATCCTTTTATTTATTTTAATTTCTAGGCGGATAAGAAAGGAGAAACAATGCGGGAAAAAGTCAATAAGGTTATTACAGTGATTGCGCTGGCACTTGTGTTTGTGTTTGCGGCTGTCAACTTTAAGAATTTTAAGACAGATATGTCATCCGTTGACATTAGCTGGAGCAATGAAAATCTTGCAGCACAGCTTTCGGATGTGGAATCGCAGTATCAGACTGGTTTTATCGGACGAAAGGAATTCATTGATCTGTATGGTGTAGTACAGCATGGGCTGAATAAGTGCATTTTTGATAATTTCAGTTTTATGGTAGACAAAAAGGGAATCTTTCATTCCACCGAGTATTATACTTACGACGGGGAAGGGTTTGCGGCTGAGATGGCATCACTAAAGGACGTGCTTGACAAACGCGGGATACCGCTTTTATATGTACAGGCGCCAAACAAGGAGTTTTATAACATTGATCCGGATATGGAGACGTTCAGTTATGAGAATGAGATCGTGTCGGGGGCAATGAAGCGTATGGAGGACAGGAATATTCCAATGCTGGACATGCGTGACCGCATCGCTTCGGATTATACCGGATCACTGGATGAACTGTTCTTTCGGACAGACTTCCATATGCGTACGGATTCAGAACTCTGGCTGGCAAACAGCATGGAAGACTATCTGACGGAGAATTACGATATTACATTTGATAATCAGTATTTGCTCACGGATATGGATAATTATGAGAAGAAGAGTTATCCGTTTTTCGGAAACCTGTCGCGGAGTGTGGGAAGACTTTATGAGTCACCGGATATGTTTGATATCTATTATCCGAAATTTGAAACGGATTTCACGGTTACGGACTGGGGAGATGCTTCGGTTCATGAGGGAGATTTCAGATCGGTGCTGATGAACCATTATGAGGATGATGATCCGAATCTGGAGACGTATTGGATCACGGATTATCTGAGATATGGTTCTCCGGGTTATAAGATCAAAAACAATCTGGATCCGGATGGCGCAAAGGTTCTGGTGATTACAGATTCCATGGGTTATCGGAGCTTTGCTTATATGTCACTTACAGTGGGTGAACTTACAGTGGCAGATCCGAGATACTTTAACGGAAACGATTATATGACCAAAACACTTCTGAATGATGATTATGATATTGTGCTGGTATATCAGGCAAAGTCATTGCTGAATGAAAAATTTAATATTTCAGTAAGCCAGTAAAAATAGTAAAAAATAAGGCTGTCGCACAGTGCGACAGCCTTATTTTGCAGTATTAATATCCGCTGCATAAAAGTGTAAGGATCTGATTTGCAATATAGCTCATTGCGGCATCACCAGGATGTGCGGCAACAGCAGGATTGGAGATTGCATGTGTGGAACCGTCATCACCGAATACGGTAGTTCCAAGTCCTGCGGTATATCCGCCGTGGTTGATGGCTGAAAGATCAATGTAGGCAATACCGTTTGCCTCGCATACCTGACGCTGTGCGGACTGGATCGCACTGTTCGGCCAGCAGAATTCATCAATGACCATGATCTTAGCATTTGGAGCTTTGGCACGGACATAGTTGATCAGGTTCTGATAATCACTTACCAGTGTGTCATAGCCGCCTGTGATATTGTCGCCAAGCTGGATCGTGACAAGATCAAGATCGGAAGTCAGATACGGATCAAGCTGTGATAAAGTGCTGTTGCGGTCTGCTGCGCGTTCCCAGGTCGTATAGTAGATCTTTTTCGTGTTTACCTGATAATGATCGCTGATTGTGGCAGAAACGCGGTTTACATAATCAGTGGAATAGGAGCTTGCTGCCATTCCCCAGCTTCCCCACCAGAGATCCGGAACGATCGGATGCATGGTGATAGAGTTTCCGATTGCAAAGTAATTGTATGGAAGCTTGAAAGAACCCTTGCAGTGTCCGTCTGTAGCGTCCATGTCATAGAACCAGGTTCCGTCGGTCAGAAGTTCGCCGCGGGTCAGAGTACCGTCTGATTTGAAGTGTACCATTCTGCCCCACAGATCATAGGAAAAGCAATCCGTGATCAGTGTGCCGTCCCAGTTTGCAAAACCGAGGTCTTGTCCGTTTGCATACCAGAACCAGCCGTGCTGTTCCAGCTGACCGTAACCGTTCAGGTAATAGAGTCTGCCGTTTACGGTGATCGTCTGGTCAACAAGGGCATAACCGTTATCATCAAAGTATGCGGCAAAACCAACATCCTCACAGCCACAGAAATTGTTGCGTACCAGACGTGCATAGGAATCAAAATACATCATATGACCGTCCATCGAATAGCAGGTCGTGTTTTTGTAAGGAGCGCCGTTGTATCCCAGATAAAAAGTATCGGTGCCGTCATAGAGATAGCAGTTCTTTGCCATGGTGCCGTCCGGGAAAATGTAGCGGATATCACCGTCTGCATTTAAGATGATGGAACCGCCGGCAACGCGGGTGTCATATTTCATAACTGGCACACCGTAGGCATAGCCGAGGATCTCGCCACCAAAATTACCGGTCAGTGCTTCGGAATCGTCCGTTTCTTCAGAAACCGTGGCATCTGCGATGTCAGCATTGGCAGCTGCAGCTTCGGCATCCAGTGCTGCAAAATCCGGCTCTGTATCCGCTTCCTGTGATTCGGTATCCACTGCAGCAGCCGGTTCCTCTGTCTCCGTGCTCTGTTCCGTGGTCTGCTCTGAGGTCTGTTCCGTGGCCTGTTCTGCAGTTTGCTCTGTCACCTGTGCCTGCGTTTCGGATGTCTGCTCAACAGCGGCTTCCGTTGCCTGCTCCGGTGCCTGGATCTCACTGGCCGAAACCGTGACTCCCGTACCGCTTAAAGCAACTGCAAGAGTCAGAATAGAGGTAATTATTTTCTTTTTCATAAAAGTTCTCCCTGTTCCTTTCCTGTTTTATATTGTTTTTAAAATTTTTTTCTTATATAAGAAAACTCATATGCTCCAATTCTAGCATATATGGAAAAACTAAGCAAATTATTTTACAAAAATTAAGATTTAGATTGGGGATTTAGGTTGTAAAAAGTGTGCGCATATATTATTATAATACAGATGTGTAGTCATATCAGATTTGAGGAAAAGAGGAAAGGTAAATGAAAAAATTGCGAAAAGGTCTGGCACTGTTTCTGGCAGTCAGCCTGATGTTTTCCGGAAGTGCTCTTTCCACTCAGGCGGCAGAAGTGAGTGCGCCGGTTGCAACAGAAAGCAGTTCTGTGGATGCGACAGGTGCTCTCCCGGAGAACAGTCAGCCGGAAGAGCAGAATACGGAGACACAGCAGGATGCGTCAGAGACGTCATTGCCGGAGGAAAACACACAGGAGCAGCAGAGTTCGGAGATATCCGATGCAGCTTTGGATGATGAAGCAGCCGCACAGATGCAGGAAAGTGCAGATGCATTTGTAAATGATCAGGCTGAAGCAGCGGAGATGGAAGAGGAGGTTACAGAACAGCTCATCAGCTATCTGGTTGTTGGCAAGAGTGAAGTCATGACTCCGGATACGCAGACGATTCTGGTTGGCCTTGATGCAAGCCGCAGCACACCATCTGCAGCGGTACTCTCTTATACAAATACAGATACAGGGGCAGCGGCTTCTGTAAATGCATCCTCCATCAGCGCGGACACGGCAGTATTCCAGATTCCGTTTTCGGATGCACAGTCCGATGGTCATTATAAGGTGACAGGTCTCGATTATACGATCGAAGGACAGAGCTTTCATATTGACATGGATGCGACCGGAATACAGGCGGTATTTGGTGTAAACGTTGAGGCGGACAGCAATCCGGACGCAGTAGTATCCGATGAAGAGGATAGCACGGTAGTCGGAGACAGCGGAGAGGGAGCGGCTGACATCACGATCAGTGATGCAGACGGACATACCATATCCGGTGATGATTTTAAGAATGCACTTGCACAGGCTGGAGGGGAAGACGAAGCCCTGACCGGAAGGGGCAGCAACGGAAACCTTGTGGTCGTGATCGATCCGGGCCATGGCGGTTCAGACTCAGGAACGACAGCAACAGTAAACGGTGTTGTTTATGTGGAACGTGACATCTGTCTGAAAATCGCCCAGTACTGCAAGGAAGAACTGGAGCAGTACAGCGGTGTTGAAGTATATCTTACCAGAACAGATAATGTCAGTGCATGCATGGACAGAGAAGCACGCGCACGTTTCGCTGCTTCCAAGAATGCAGATGTACTGGTCAGCATACATATCAATCAGGCGGGCAGCAAGGGAAGCCTGACTTCTGCCAATGGTGCGGAAGTTTATTACCCGAACCGTAATTACAATGCACAGGTAGGACAGGCGGGTGAGACACTTGCGAACAGTATCCTGGCACAGCTTACGGCACTCGGCCTTACCAACCGCGGAGCAAAGATCCGCAATGCCAATGATGACAAGTATCCGGACGGTTCCGTATCGGATTATTATGGGATCAACAGCTGGTGCAAGCGTCTCGGATTCCCGGGAATCATTGTGGAGCATGCATTTATCAACAATGCATCCGATGCACAGAAATACCTTGGCTCCGATGAGAAGTTAAAGGCACTCGGTGTTGCGGATGCAAAAGGAATCGCATCCTGCTATGGACTCTCCAAGGAGATAACCTATGCGAGTGATGCGGCGAAGGTGACCGTTACGCCGGGTTATGCGACGAGTGCGGGCTGGTCGGTAAATAATGTCACCTACACGATGATCGCGGAGAATATCCCGAAGGCAAATAATATGTTTTTCGCCGTTTATAACGGAAAGAGTGATGTGAAGTGGTATTATGGAACCAAGAGCGGCGATAACTGGGTAGCAATGTTTAATGTATCTGATTTTGGCGTGGCAGGTACCTACTATGTGGATGCTTATGTGGTTCGCCAGAACGGCAGTTACTATCAGGTTGGACGCACGATGTTTGATGCGGCTGATTTCTCAAGGGATGTACAGCTTGGAACGGTAAGTCTCGGGGATGGAACATCCTTTGTGCTTTCCGCGCAGAATGTGCCGAATGCAGGCAATGCAACGGGGGTTCGCTTTGCAGTATGGCATGACGGATTAAGTGACATGAAATGGTTTGGGACCATGCGTGATGGCGCAAGATGGCTTTCCTTTATCAATGTTGCAAATTATGGCCGTTCCGGAATGTTTATGGCGGATGCCTATGTGGACTATGCGGATGGAACCAGTCTGAGGCTGGGTAATCAGGTATTTTTTGTGCCGGAACCGACAGCGGATTATATTGCGCCGTATCAGATCAATGAAATTGCCGGAACCTTTGATGTTGTTGTTGCAAATGCAACAGCTCCGGCTGGCGTGGATCATGTAAGGATCGCGGCATGGACAGCAGCGGATCTGAGTGATCTGTACTGGTATGATGCGTATAAGCAGTCTGACGGCGTATATGTTGCACAGATCAATGTAGCAAATCACGCTTATCATTATGGTGTATATGCGATCAGTGGATATATTTACGGTAAGAATGGAGTTGTGGCAAATCCGGTGGTCAATTGTGTCAACCTTGAAATGCCACAGGCTGACATTCAAAGCTGCAGCGCAGGAGACGGCTCGGCATATTTCCTGTCAGCAACTAACGTCCCGTATAACGGATGCATTGCCGGAGTACAGTTTGGCGTATGGCATGATGGACTGAGCGATCTGCAGTGGTATGGAACCTTTATTGATTCCTATGGCAGATGGATGTCTACCGTTGGTCTTTCCAACTATGCTTACAAGACAGGAACTTATGGCTATGGGGCCTATGCAGTGATGCGTGACGGCACCAGAGTCAAGATCGCGAACGGAAGCTTTACGGTTGCCGACAGTGATACACTTTATACGATCATGGGTCAAAGCTCTGTGACCGTGGATCAGATGGTAAATTACTATAACAAACATGCATCCTATCCGTCTTTCTATGCAAGCTCGGATGCACCGACTATACAGGCATTCTGCCAGATCTATCTGGAAGAGTGCCAGGCGGAAGGCGTAAAGACGGAAGTGGCTTTTTCCCAGGCAATGAAGGAAACAGGTTACCTCAAATACAGGGGCGATGTGAAGATCGGACAGTATAATTTCGCAGGGCTTGGCGCGGTTGGCGGAGGAGCATGCGGAGACAGCTTTGCTAACGTACGTGAGGGCGTGCGTGCCCAGGTACAGCACTTAAAAGCATATGCTTCAAAGGATCCGCTGGTAAATGCCTGCGTGGACAAGCGTTTTACCCGTGTGTCCAGAGGATGTGCACCATATGTTGAGTGGCTTGGCATTTCAGAAAATCCATATGGAAAGGGTTGGGCAACAGCAAAGAATTACGGTTACAGTGTCCGCAATGATTATATGAAACTGCTGTTAGGTCTTTAGGAAATTGGATGTAGAGAGAATATGAAATTAAAATGCAGAGTGATTGCCGCAACAGCGGCACTGACAATGCTTGTTACTGCATTTCCGACTGGCGTATTGGCAAGCCAGCCGGAAATGGCGGTCACAGAAACGTCAGAAGAAACAGTAGGACGCTGCAACCCGGTACTCCATGTAGAGGATAACGGCTCACAGACAGCATATATGCTGACACTGGAGGGGTGCTCACAGGATGTTACAGCAGTCCGGTTCACAGTGAGCCAGGATCAGGAAGAACTGGTCGGTTATTATGCAAAAAAGGATGTTTCCGGAAACTGGGTTGCAATTTTTGATATGAATGATGTGCGCAGGGGCGGAACATTTCAGATTGGAGCAAGTCTTGGATTTTTGGACGGAGCCGGACAGGATGTCTGGGGAACCAGCATTGAAGTAGCCGGGTATACTGCACCGGAGCAGTCAAAAACCAATAAAGTCTCAATACTGGGTGACAGTATTTCTACTTATAATGACGGCAGCGGCCGGGCATATTATTCTTATTATTCACCGGAACATATGGACAGAAACAGAACATGGTGGATGCAGTATATCAATGCATTTGGAATGCAGCTTGGCTATAACGAAGCGCTGGGCGGTTCCCGTGTGACTTCCTGTGCGGGAGACGGCATGTCACCGGGCTCGGCAATGTCCTGCGATGAAAGGATCAGACAGCTCGGAAGCAATGGAACGCCGGATGAGATCCTCTTTTTTGGCGGGATCAATGATATTTTTCAGAAGGGGAGTGTGCCTGCCGGTCAGTACAGCTATCAGTTGACGTATGGAAAGGTGGATGATTTTGTGGACGCCTACTATACGACGGTCATGAAGCTGAAATTTTACTACCCCAATGCGGATATTGTATGCATCATTCCCTATAACACATGGGCGGTGGATACATCGCTGGTAGACAGCTTTGCGGACGGCATCATCAATATCTGCAAGGAGTTTAATCTGGCATATGTAGATCTGCGTTTTGCCGGAGTGATCGGGGCAGACAATATGGCAGCTCCGGATTACCTTCATCCGAACGAGAACGGAATGGACAAGATCGCAACCAATGTGATCATATCCATGTTTTTGAATAAGATACAGCGTACATCCGGATACTGGAAGAGGGATACAGGCGGAGTCAGACATTTCTGTCATGCGGACGGTTCTCTGATGACGAATGCCTATATTTGCGACGGAGTTTATAAGTATTATGTCAGGGAAGACGGAACACCGATGCGGGATGTGATGACCTATGATTCGGACGGAACGAATCTGATGTATCTGGATGAATGGGGGCATCAGCTCTATAACAGCTTCCGCTACTGTGATAATGTGGGTTATGTCTGCTTCTTTGATGAAAACGGACATGCAAGCTTTGACAGGGTTGTGACTTATAATGGACACAGCTACTATATGGATGGAACCGGAAGACTGAAGCAGAATGGCTGGTTTTGGTTTGATAACGGACAGGATCTCGGTTTTGCAAACTGGGACGGTACACTGGTCACAGATACTTTTTCTTATGACCTGTGGGGAAGAGTCGTATACTTTCAGAGTGATGGAAAAGTGGCAAAGGGGCTGATCTATGTAGCACCTTACTATTATTATATGGATCCGACCGACGGACACTGTGTCGGATGCTTCCAACTATAAGGAAACAGGGAAAAGGACGAGACAATGAAAAAAACTGAGAATGAACAGTTGAAAAGCTGGCTTTCTGCGCATGGAGCGGAGGTTGAAGCGGAAAGTAAACTGGAGGAAAATGTACGCCTGATCGCGAATGAGTGGGAGATCATTCCGCCGGAAAGCCAGGATGACCGCGATGCCAGAGATCCGGTGTATGCCGGACAGAGTGAGCGGATCAAAGCGCTGAAAAAGAAAAAGATCTGGAAATTCATCAATCCGTTCTACCGCCTTTACGCGAATATAAAGGTGCGTACCATTCTGCTTATCCGTGAAGAAAATGCGAGAAAGAATGTCGGAACAGATGTAAAAAGAGTATGCAAAAGTGTGTGTATGAAACTGGTAAACAAGGTTTCACACAGGTTTAAGAACAGAAAGTCTGTGATCCGCAGAAGAAACCGGGCATTTATCAGGCATATCACGCTGAGCGGGGAAGAACTGGAAGCGCAGCGGAACACGAAATTTACAGCAGAGGTAACATTCAGTGTGCTGGTGCCGTTATACAACACGCCTGAGCGTTTCCTGCGGGATATGATCGAATCCGTACAAAAACAGACCTATGCAAAATGGGAGCTCTGCCTTGCAGATGGAAGCGATGCAGACCATCCGGAGGTGGAAAGAATCTGTATGGAATATGCGGGGGAGGATTCCCGTATCCGTTATAAAAGGCTTCTGAAAAATGAAGGTATTTCGGAAAATACCAATGAATGTATCCGGATGTCGACCGGCGATTATATCGCGCTGTTTGATCACGATGATGTTCTGCATCCGGCAGCATTGTTCCGGTGCATGAAGGAGATCGAAGCAAAGGGTGCGGATTTTATTTACACCGATGAGATGACATTTCAGAACGATTCACTGGAAAATATCGTGACGCTTCATTTTAAACCAGATTTTTCGCCACAGAATCTGAAGGGTGTCAATTATATCTGCCATTTATCCGTGTTTAAAAGAACACTGTTAGAGCAGACCGGACTGTATGATGATGCTTACGATGGAAGCCAGGATCACGATATGATCCTGAAGCTCACGACAGCGGCAGAGCATGTATCCCATATTCCGGAGGTACTTTATTTCTGGCGGGTGCATCCACAGTCAGTATCAATGGATATCAGTGCAAAGAGCTATGCGATCGATGCCGGAAAGCATGCAGTGCGTGACAATGAGGCGCGTCTTGGCAGAAAGGTATCCGTGTATTCTTCCTGTATCTGTGCGACACATTACCGATTGGAATATGAATTGCCGGATAAGCCGGAGGTTTCTATACTGATCGCGCACCGCGCCGGGGCAAAGGAACTTGGAAGACTGCTGGATTCGCTGATCAAACGGACGGAATATGAAAATTATGAGATTTGTATCGCGGATCTTGAAAGCCGGGATGAAGAGACAGCGCAGCTTCTTGCAGCTGCGGAGCAGGAGTCTTATATTTCCGTAAAACGATTTGGTGCGGATACCGGTCTGGCAGAGGCATTTTTAAAGCTTGCAGAGGAAGCGGACGGCAAATATCTGGTATTCCTGGAATCGGATATGGAGATCACAGATGTGAGATGGCTGGATCGTCTTGTTATGTACTGTATGCAGGATGATATTGCGGCAGTTGGCGGAAGATGGATCGATTCCTGCGGTATGCTGGAGGAAGCGGGCTATCTGATCGGAATCGGTGCAGACGGCATAGCACTTCCGGTGGAACACAAAAATTCCTACAGCACGCTGGGCTATATGGGAAGAATGTACTATACGCACAATGTCAGCGCACTTTCCCTGTGGGGAATGATGACGGAGAAAGATGTGTTCCTTGCGGAAGGCGGATTTGACCAGAGGCTGACCGACAGTTATTATATGGGTATCGATTACTGTTTAAAACAGCGTGAGAAAAACCTTCAGGTTGTTCTCGAACCGTATATCTTGAATACGATGTATGGCAATGCGTTCTCAAATGGAATGAGAGAAAAAGACATGGCCTGCATGCAGCAGAAGTGGGAGGCGGTCCTGCGGGCCGGAGATCCTTATTACAACATAAATTTTGCTGCGGATGGTTCTTTTACCTACGCAGTTCGTTCTTAATATGTGGTTCCCACAGCGTTTTTTCGAAAAAACGCTGTGGGAACCGTTGCTTTTTGTGGATAAAACTGTTAAGATAAATATAGTTGTCTAACAGACAATAGTTTAAATAAGGATGTTTGAGGGTATGTCAGATAAGTTTTACTTTGTAGATAAGCAGCTTGAAAAACTGCAGGGAAAAGAAAAAGAGGCGTTACAGAAAAAGATAGATGAGATCGACTGGTCGATCCTGGATGCGGTGGAGCGCCGCGAGACGATCACAGAACGGGGAGTATTTGCACCGCTCGACGCTGTGGAGGTGAAAGAGATCGCAGCAAGAGCAGATGAGTTTAAAAAGATCGGAATGGAAGCGATCCGTGCCGGCAAGGTCGGTGCAGTGCTGCTTGCAGGAGGACAGGGAACCAGACTTGGCTTTGATCAGCCGAAGGGAACCGTCAATATCGGACTTACAAGAAAAATTTATATTTTTGAATGCCTGATGAAGAACCTGATGAAGGTGACGGATGAGGCGGAAGCTTACATACCGCTTTATATCATGACAAGTGTACATAACAATCAGGACACGATAGACTTTTTTGAAAAAAACCATTACTTTGGATATGACAGCTCTTATGTGAAATTCTTTAAGCAGGAGATGGTGCCGACGGTGGATCATGAAGGCAGAGTGCTGATGGCATCTGAAACGGAGCTTGCGATGGCACCAAACGGAAACGGCGGTTGGTTCTCATCCATGGTCGTGGACGGAATGCTTCAGGATGTGCATGAGCGCGGACTGGAATGGATCAATGTATTTGCGGTGGACAATGTGCTGCAGCAGATCGCAGATCCGCTGTTCATCGGAGCAACACTGGCATCCGGCTGTGAGAGCGGAGCCAAGGTGGTACGTAAGGCAGCACCGGATGAACGGGTTGGTGTTCTCTGCACAGAGGACGGAAGACCTTCAATTGCCGAGTATTATGAGATGACCGAGGAGATGGCAACAGCAAGGAAGGAAAACGGAGATCTGCTGTACGGCTTCGGTGTGATCTTAAATTATCTGTTCCGGGAAGATAAGCTGGAGGAGATCGCAGACCGGCATATGCCGATCCATGTCGTGGAAAAGAAGATCCCGTTTATGGATGAACAGGGAAATAAGGTAAAGCCGGATAAACCAAATGGCTACAAGTTTGAGACACTGGTGCTCGATATGGTGCATATGATGAATGACTGCATTCCATATGAGGTAATCCGGGAAAAGGAATTTGCGCCGATCAAGAATCTGCATGGTGTGGATTCCATGGATACGGCAAGGGAATTGTTAAAGAAAAATGGTGTTGTCCTTTAAGAACAGAACGACAGAACCAGATAAGATATTAAGATTTACTTAAAACAGGACAGTGTCGGATTTTCCGGCACTGTCTTTATTTGCATTTTTCCAAAATTATGGTAGAATATACTCGTGTTTTTATGTAAAAATGGAAAGCGGGAAAAAATTATGAACGATTTTGATACAGTCAATATGAACAAGGCACAAAAAACCGTATATTATCTCAGAGAATACGGATTTCATTATACGATGCGCCGTGCCATGAAAAAGCTCGGATTTAAAGTGGACGAGGACTCGGAGTATATGACATGGGTGAGAAAGCAGCAGTGCAGTACCAGAGAACTGGGACTGCAGAGTGATGAGAAGTTTCCGTTTATGCCAAAGGTGGCGGTAATGGTGGAAGGCTGCGGCGAGCAGGCGGCAGATGCCGGCTTTACAAAGTCAGCATTTAAAAAGCAGTCCTATCGGCCGGCAAAGGTGCGTGTGGCGCTGGAGCAGATGTCACTTGCACATCTTCTGGATGAGGAGGATGCGGATGTGTTTGTCTTTGCGGCGGCCGGAACAAAACCGCGGAATCAGTATATTTATGACTGCGTGAAAGCGATGAATGAGGAAGTAAAACTTCTGTATGCGGGAGAGGGCGAGGAGGATAGTTTCCTGCCGCTTCTTGTATACACGGATGAGGATGGGATTTCGCTTGATGGAAAGCGTTATGCGAGACCATATTTTAAGCCGGATATGAGTCTGGAGTTACTCTGCAACTTCCAGTATGTGGGAGGTATGTTTGCAGTGCGCAGAGAGCTTTTGGAGCAGTTTCGGGATGAAGACGTGGAAGTGTTCGGGAACGGCTGGTATGATCTGCTGTTTTTCTGCTTTGAACACACGGAAAAGATCGCGCATATCGCGGAGGTGCTTTTCTCAAAACGCGCGGCAGATCTGGCACGGTTCGGGCGCAGCGAGGACCGCGGACAGAAACGGTATATTGAGCGCCATCTAAAGAGAACCGGCGTGGATGCAGAGGTGGTAAACAGTGAGGTTCCGGGATTTTTCCATGTGAAATACAAGATCAAGGGGAATCCGTTACTCAGTATCATCATTCCGAACAAAGATCATATTGATATTCTGGATCAGTGCATCCAGTCTGTTCTGCACAACAACAATTATAAAAATTTCGAGATCATTATTGCGGAGAACAACAGTACCGAACCGGAGACGTTTGCATACTATGAAAAGATCAAAAAAGAGGATAACCGGATCAATATTGTTTACTGGAAAAAGGAATTTAATTATTCTGCCATTAACAATTTTGCAGCAGAGTTTGCGGCGGGTGATCTGCTTTTGTTTTTAAATAATGATACCGAGTTGATCAGCCCGGACAGTCTGACCGAGATGGTGAGCTACTGTTACCGCCCTGGTGTCGGTGCAGCGGGTGCCATGCTTTATTACCAGGATGATACGATCCAGCACGGTGGCGTCGTGATCAAGATCGGTGGTTTCGCAGCGAATGCGCTCTGGAGTCTTACTGACCGGGATGAGCGTTATTATCCGTATTCTGTGACCGCACGCGAGTTCACCGCCTGTACGGCAGCGTGTCTGATGATGAAAAAATCTGTTTTTCAGGAGGTAGGCGGCTTTGATGAGAAGCTTGTGGTGGCACTCAATGACGTGGATATCTGCATGAAAGTAAGAAAGAGCGGAGAACTCATTATGTTTAATCCCTATGCGACGCTGCATCATTATGAGTCCAAATCCCGTGGCTTCGAGAACACACCGGAGAAGCAGGAGCGCTTTAACCGGGAGATTGCTTACTTCCAGTCCAAATGGGAAAAAGAACTGGAGGCGGGAGATCCGTATTACAACAAAAACCAGACGCTTCACCGCGCCGATTATTCGATGGATTACTAGATTTGCATAAATGTGCGTCATCTGATACAATAGAGCGCAGACGCAGAAATGGAGGAAATAAGACCATGCAGTATCTTTTATGTGCAGTATATGTTGTTTTTACGATATCGGGAGTCACCTTTATGAAGCTTGGAAGTATGGCTGAAAATTTAAAGGGATTTATCGTGCCGGTCGTGAATCTCCGGATTACCGGACTTTCGCTGGTTGGCTATATGTGCTACGGAATCAGCTTTTTGCTCTATACGGTCATTATCAGTAAGTTTGAACTTGGTTATATTTCGCCGATCTTAAGCGGCGTGGTGCAGATTGTGACGCTGGTTGTTGCATTCCTTGTTTTCAAAGAGCATTTTTCCCTGAATGCGGGAATTGGCGCGGCGATGATCATTGCCGGTGTCATTATCATGAACTGGAAATAAGATCTGAAAAATCATCAAATATAATTTTAGGAGAAAAAAATGGACAAGATTGCAGTATTGATTCCTTGCTACAATGAGAGCAAGACGATTGAAAAGGTAGTGACAGATTTTAAGCGGGTACTGCCGGAAGCAGTGATTTATGTATATGATAATAATTCTACCGACCATACTGATGAGATCGCAAGAAAAGCAGGGGCGGTCGTTCGCTATGAGCATCGTCAGGGGAAGGGAAATGTGATCCGCAGAATGTTCCGTGAGATTGATGCGGAATGTTATATTATGACGGACGGAGATGACACCTATCCGGCGGAATCTGCGCCTGCAATGATCGAAAAGGTTCTGGAGCGCCAGGTGGATATGGTCGTGGGAGACCGTCTGTCTTCTACCTATTTCACCGAGAATAAGCGGCCATTCCACAATTTTGGGAATTCGCTGGTACGCAAATCCATCAATATGCTGTTTAATACGGATATCAAGGATATCATGACCGGTTACCGTGCATTCAGCTATCAGTTTGTAAAGTCTTTTCCGGTGCTCTCCAAGGGATTTGAGATCGAGACAGAGATGAGCATTCATGCGGCAGACAAGAATATGTTTGTGGAGAACGTGATCATTGAATACCGTGACCGCCCGGAGGGAAGTGTTTCAAAGCTTAATACCTATTCCGACGGTTTCCGTGTGCTTCGCACGATCGCAAGACTATACCGTACCTATAAGCCGATGAATTTTTACGGTGTGTTTGCAGCAGTTCTGGCGGCACTGTCTGTCGGTTTCCTGATCCCGGTTCTGGTGAAATATTCCCAGACGCATCTGGTGCCGAATTTTCCGACACTGTTTGTCTGCGGCTTTGTGATGCTTGCGGCGATTCAGTCATTTTTCTCAGGAATGATCTTACAGACGATCAGTCAGAAGAACCGTCAGGATTTTGAGATGGAGTTGCAGCATATCAATGACAGCAAAGAAGAAAAAATGGAGAAATAAGTAGGAGAGGATTATGGTTTCACTGGCAGCATCAATTTTTTTCGCAGTATGCTATCTGGCATTGGCAGGCGGATTCTATTTCCGGAAAAAGTCTGATGAAAAGTTTTACGGAATCACGTGGCTGGCACTGATCTTTGTGATGATACAGTGCTACCATGTTTTTATCGCGGCAGTCATTAATGTCGTTCATATACCGGTCAATCTGGTTACATTCGGTATTTTTGATCTGATCGCAGCCGTGTATTTCTGGCTTCCGGTTTATAAAAAGAAAGAGACACAGAAATACATTTACGGCATTGTGGATATTGTGTTTCTGATCCTTGCGGTCGTGGTGGTCGCATGGTTTGCGAAGAACCGTTTTTACGGATTTCATCTGAGCATCAATTATAAGACGGTCGATCCTGCGCCGCGTTTTCGCGAGGCAATGGATTTTGTCAATGACCAGTCCATCAGCCGCATGTTCTATGCGCAGGTGGTGAACGGTACCATGATCGAACTGCTGGCACCGTTTGAACAGATTGATTATTACTACCGGTTTTATGTGCTGAGTGATGTGGTTCAGCTTATGGTATCGGGAGTGATGTTCTTTGGCGTGATCCGTAAATACATCAAAGGAAAGTTCCTTGCCGTGGCAGGTGTGCTTGCCTCTTTGATCTTTTTGCTCGGATATCCGTTAAACAGTACGATCTACGGATTTACCTATCTTGGAATGAGCCTTACACTGGTGGCAATGCTGCTTGTTGTGACAGATCTGTTCCTGGAAGAGAAGATAAATAAAAAATTTAATATCTTTTTGCTGATGCTCGGTTGTCATGCCATGTTCCAGTGCTATGCTCTGTTCATGCCGGTGACTTATCTGGCAATCATTTTTGCAATCTTTTTAAAGCAGTACCGCAAAAAGATCCTGATCTCAAAAGATACGGTGCTTACCTGTCTCGCGGTATTCCTGTTCCCGTGTATATCGGGGCTGTGGTATACCTATATGGACGTGTTTGTAAAAGATGATGTGTCGGTTGGCTCCGCAATATCGGCGGAGGGTGCGATCTATCGTGATCTGTACTCCAATTTCCTGCCGTTTCTGCCACTTGCGATCTACGGATTTGCAAAACTGGTCAAAGACAGGAAGAATAAGCTGATAAGCTGGTTCGCCCCGTTTTTCGCGATTTTTACGTTTGGCATGTTTGCACTTGCATACCATAATCGTTCCGTGTCGACGTATTATTTCTACAAAGATTATTATATGATATGGCTCATTATATGTATGCTTGGCTTCTACGGGGTATCGCGGATGGCGAAGGAGGCGCGTACAGTCACGGCATGTTACATCGGAACCTGGGCGTTTGTTCTGGTTATGTTCGTGTCCGGGCTTGAGACACGGATCTACAACAACAACAATCTGTTTATGGACAGTGCAAAGGGACCGCAGTACAACGATCTTGTCTGCTTTAACATCAATACGATGAAGGAGCCGCCGTATGCCGAGCCACGTATGGCAATGGCACATTACGTCTATCAGAAACTGATCGAAACCGGAAAGACAGATAAACCGGTTCCGTGTGCATATAACGACGACCAGTTTTACTGGTACGAAGGCGTGACGAATCAGCGCCTTTCAGATTATATGTACTGGAAATCGGATTATGACACATTTAAAACAAATCTTGAGGAAAACTGTGATTATGTCAGTGTTATGATCGACAGCCGGATCTATGTGGACAATCAGGAATATTTCGATTCGATGGAAAAGGTGTTTGAAAATGAAATCGGCTTTGTTGCCAGGGTAAATAAAGATTAGGTGTGAACATGGAAAACAGAAAGGAAAAATCAGTTCAGCAGAACATGATTTATAATACAGTCGGCTCACTGGTATATTATTTCTGCCAGTGGGTCATGACAGTACTTATTGTCAGGATGTCAGGCTTTGAAGATGCGGGCGTCCTGTCACTTGCAATGAGCGTCACGGCAGCGCCGGCAATCGTCGGTCTGTTCAATATCAGAAGCTATCAGGTGTCAGACTTAAAGGGACAATATTCGGATTCGGTATATATCCGTTCGCGTGTGTATACCAATCTGATCTCCTTTGCGGTCTGTCTTTTTGTGGTATTTTTCAATGGATATAACCTGCAGAAAGCGGCAGTGATTCTGATGTTCATGTGTTTTAAGATGGCAGAGGGAGCAGCGGATGTCTATTACGGCATTGATCAGAAAAACGAACGTCTGGATTATGCGGGAATTTCCCTGACCATGCGAGGTCTCGGTTCACTGGTGCTGTTCTGTGTGGTATTTCTCCTGACGAAAAATCTGTTTCTGTGCGTGCTTTGTATGTCCGTGTTTTCTTTTGCGGTTGTATTTCTGTATGACAGAAGGATTGTGGATCATCTGACCGGACAGCGGCAGACGGCAGAGTTTTCACAGATCAAAAGCCTGCTTGTCACCTGTCTTCCGCTTGCGATCGTAGCATTTTTTAACAACCTTTCACTTACGATACCCAAAATTTATCTGGAGCGGTATTTCGGAGAGACGGTGTTTGGCATCTATTCGTCGGTGTCATCTCCGACCATTGTCGTGCAGCTTGCGGCAACCACGCTGTTTGCACCGCTTGTTCCGGTTCTGACCAGACAGTATCAGGAGCGGAATGAAAAAGAGTTTAAGAAGATCCTGCTTAAATTTTTCGGGCTGATCTTTGCAGGAACTGTTTTTGGTGTTGTGCTTTCGGTATTTCTGGCGGACTGGGCACTTGGAATTTTGTATGGCACACAGATCGCACCATATACCGATCTGTTCATACCGGTATTTTTCATTGCTGTGCTGATCGCAGTCAATGCCAGTCTGTTTTCGGTCTGCACACTGATCCGTGAGATCCGAAGCCAGTATGCGGTTGGACTTGCGGGAATCGCATCAGCGTTTCTTTTGTCGGTGACGGTTGTGAAGGCATGGTCTTTGAACGGAACGGTTCTTGCCTTTGTGGGAACACTGATCATCCAGATCGCGATCCAGATGTTTTTGATCGTGCGTAAAGTGAGGAAAATGAATGGGAATCGTAAGTAAGACAGTTGGTGTCTACAAAAGATATGGATTAAAGGGCTTTTGCAATAAGCTGAATGAAAAACTCAGTTCACCCATGCGGGATTACGGGAAACGGGTGGCGGAATTTCTGCCGGCCGAAGAGGAACTGCGTGCACAGCGCGAACATCATTTTCTGGTGGAGCCGTGTATCAGCATCGTGGTGCCGGCGTATGAGACGAAGGAGCAGTTTTTAAACGAGCTTCTCGAATCACTGGAAAACCAGAGCTATGACAACTGGGAACTCTGCATTGCGGACGCGAGCAGCACCGATCAGGTCTGGCGGATCATAGAGGAACGCATGGGACGGTACAAAGAGACAGAGCACCGTTACCGGATTCGTTATAAAAGATTAAAACAGAACAATGGTATCTCGGAAAATACCAATGAAGGATTAAAGCTTGTGACCGGAAGCTATGTGGGCTTCATGGATCATGATGATGTGCTGGAAAAGAATGCCCTGTATGAAGTGGTAAAGGTGATCAATGCATTTCCGGATGCGGATGTGATCTACTCGGACGAGGACAAGGTATCTTATGATCTGAAGCATCACACGCAGCCGCATTTCAAACCGGATTTCAACCTGGAGCTTTTGCGGGATAACAATTACATCTGCCACTTTCTTGTGGTGTCGCGTCCGCTGCTTGATAAGATCGGCGGATTCCGGAAAGAATTTGACGGCTCACAGGATTATGATTTTGTCCTGCGTGCGGTGGAAAAGGCGGGACGTATCTGTCATATCCCGAAGATCTTATACCACTGGCGGATGCATGCTGCGTCCACAGCCGGTGACAGCGACAGCAAGGAATATACATTTGATGCGGGACAGCGGGCACTTCAGGCACATTTTAAGCGGCTTGGGATAGATGCCGTGGTGGAAAAACGCATTGAGGTCGGCTGCTTTCATATCCGGTATGCAGGGAAGCCTGAAACAGTGCCGGAGGATTACATCCTCCTTTTGCCGGATGGTGTAAAGCCTCTGACTGCGGACTGGAAGGAAGAACTTCTTGCCTGCTGTATGCAAAAGCGTGTCGGTATCGTCGGTGGGAAAACGGTCGGTACAAATGGGAAAGTACGGCAGAACGGATATATCTGCGGAAAAGACGGAACGGTCAGACCGTTGTTTGCCGGACTGCCGGAAAAATATAAGGGTTATTGCAGACGTGCTGTTTTGGCACAGGAGGTCGGAGCGGTTTCGTTTGCATTTGCCGTGATAAAAAAAGAAGCATTTGACCGTGTCGGAGGTGTGGATGAAAGACTTCCGCATCCTTATCTGGAAATGGATTTCTGCATGCGGCTTAAGAAAGCAGGTTATGCGGTTGTACAGGCATCCGGCGTGGAAGCACTTGTGGAAAAAGAACCGGATTACCGCAGTATTTGTGGAAAAACAGAAAAATCCGGAGTGTTGTCGGTGCAGGAGGCAAAGGCACAAATGAAAAAAGCGGCAGAGCAGAACGGATTTTTGTATGATGCATGCTATAATCCGAATTTTTCGGAAAGTGGAAAGACATTTACGTTATGACCGAAAACGGTGATAGAGTGGGAGGAAAATGGGAAAGCTATGATTAAGATATTTATATGTCCGAAGTGCGGATGGCTGCGCGAAGTGTCGCGGAGAAAAGAAGTAGAGTGCTTTAAATGTGGCGAGAAACAGATGGTTCCGGTAAAACTGACATACGAGAAGTATGCATACATGACACAGCAGGAACGGCTGGATTATGCGGAAAGCTGGCAGTATATTCACAAGAACGACAGGCAGAATTAATAAAGTTTTAATATAATTTCCGGTTGTCCAAATGGTATTTGTATTGTAAAATAGGAATCAGATATTACAAAAATATTACAGAAAAACCTGAAATTGTAAAAAACAGAATTATATTTGTTGAGGCAAAAAGATGTATAAAAAAGAAAATAAGAGTTGGGCAAAGCATCTGGATTTTACACTGCTGGATATTGCGTGTCTGCAGCTTGCTTTTTTGCTTTCCTACTTTCTAAGACTGGGGATTTCTCTTCCGTATCGGAATGAGCAGTATGAGAGACTGGCTGTTATTCTGGTCATGATCGACATCTGCGTTGTCTTTTTTGCGGAAGCCTACAAGGGAATTCTGCGCAGAAATAAATATCAGGAATTAAAGGCTGTTATCATCCATTGTTCCATCATTTTTGTGGGACTTCTGGTGTATATGTATGCCACGAAGCAGTCGGCGGTCTACTCAAGACAGATGCTGTTTGTATATCTGTTCCTTTCCATTATATTTGAATTTTTGGGGAGAGTGGCATTAAAACGGTATATCCGCAGGAGAATTTTAAACAGCCGTTACCGGTCTGCGATGATCATCGTGACAACGAAGGAATATGTGGATGAGTGCCTTCGGAACTTTGAAAATATGGAATATACGGAGTTTTCAGTCGATGGCGTCGTAGTCGTGGACGAACAGATGAAGGGCTCCGAGATCCGCGGGGTGCCGGTGGTGGCAAATGCGGACGACTTTTTTGAGTATGTGCGCACCAACGTGGTGGATGAGGTGTTCATCAACGGAAATACAAGGGAAAGCAGTGAGGCGCTTGCCAATGACCTGCTGGAAATGGGAATTATCGTGCATTTCAGTCTGGTGGAAGAAAACCAGATGATGCCGAACCGTGTGATCGAACAGTGTGGCAGATACCTGGTGCTTACTTCCAGTATGAAGATCGCATCTCCGAGAGAGCTTTTTTTTAAACGCTGTATGGATATTATTGGCAGCCTGATCGGACTCGCCCTGACAGGGATCGCGTTTCTTATCTTTGCACCGATCATCAAAAAGCAGTCTCCGGGTCCTGTCTTTTTTGCACAGGTACGTGTCGGAAAAAACGGACGGCAGTTCAAGTTCTATAAGTTCCGATCAATGAACGTTAATGCGGAGGAACAGAAGAAGGAACTGATGGCGCAAAATGAGATGGACGGGCATATGTTTAAAATGGCAAATGACCCGAGGATCTTCCCGATCGGAAAATTCATGCGCAAATATTCCATTGATGAGCTGCCCCAGTTCTGGAATATTTTAAAAGGTGATATGAGCCTGGTCGGAACCAGACCGCCGACGGTGGAAGAATTTGAAAATTATGATTTAAAGCATAAGGCGAGACTTGGCATCAAACCGGGGCTCACCGGAATGTGGCAGGTCAGCGGACGCAGTGATATCAGGGATTTTGAGGAAGTTGTCGGACTGGATACCTATTATATCGCGCACTGGGATCTCGGACTCGATATCAAAATCCTGTTAAAAACAATCAAGGTTGTAGTGACCGGACGAGGATCAGAATAAATGAAACATGTATATATTATAGGTTCCAAGGGAATCCCTGCAAATTACGGCGGCTTTGAAACATTTGTGGAGCAGTTGACAAAAGGGCGGCAGTCGGAGGAGATCGCGTATCATATAGCCTGTATGGATGATAAGGAGGCAACTGTGCACTATAACGGTGCAGAGTGTTTTCATCTTGCTGTGCCTTCCATAGGTCCCGCAAAGGCTGTTTACTACGATCTGAAGGCGATCGCATGGTGTTTGCGTGATATAAGGAAGAAAAAGATCGAGCATGCGGTTGTATATGTGCTGGCATGCAGGATCGGACCGTTTATCGGGAAATGGAAAAGACGGCTTTCAGAGTACGGTGTGAAACTTTATGTAAACCCGGACGGACATGAGTGGAAGCGCGCAAAATGGAATCGATTTATCCGCAGATACTGGAAATTTTCAGAAAAGCTCATGGTAAAGCATGCAGACCTTCTGATCTGTGATTCCAAAAATATTGAGAGCTATATCCGCAGAACGTATGCAAAGTATCATCCGGCAACGACCTATATTGCCTATGGTGCAAAGGAAGAACCGGAAGAAACGAGGGAAACGGCGGATAAGCTTGCTGCGTGGTATAAAGAACATGACATACGAAGCGATGCGTATTATCTGGTTGTCGGCCGCTTTGTGCCTGAGAACAATTATGAGACGATGTTACGGGAATTTATGGGGGCGGAGACGGATAAGGACTTTGTACTTATCACCAATGTCTGCCACAGCAAATTTTATGATAAGCTTAAGGAGCAGACCGGTTTTCCGGCGGATAAGCGTATCAAATTTGTGGGAACCGTCTATGATGCGGCGTTGCTTGCGGCGATCCGCAGACATGCTTACGGCTATCTGCACGGACATGAAGTGGGCGGGACCAATCCGTCTCTGCTTGAGGCGCTTGGAAGTACCAGCCTGAATCTGCTTTTGGATGTCGGATTCAATTCTGAGGTCGCAAGAGACAGCGCGCTTTACTGGAGCAAGGAACCGGGCAGCCTGGGAAGGCTTATAAAGCGTGCGGACGAGATGACGGAGGCTGCACGTAAGGAACTTGGTGACCGGGCAAAAGAGCGGATTCGCAGTGATTATAGCTGGCCGTTTATTATCGGAAAATATGAGCAGCTGTTTTTACAGCAGCAGTAAGAAGCAGGAACAGCGATATGGAAGAGAAAAAAAAGCGGGTTTCCGTTGCACTGGCAGCCTATAACGGACTGCCCTATATCAGGGAGCAGGCGGAATCCATTTTAAAAAATCTGACAGCAGAGGATGAACTTGTGGTGTCGGATGACGGTTCTACCGACGGAACGCTTGTCTTTCTGGAAGAACTTGCGGGTCAGGATCCGCGGGTGCGCATCATAAGCGGGCCGAAAAAGGGCATCAAAAAAAATTTTGAGCATGCAGTGAAAAATTGCAGGGGCAGCTACATTTTCCTGTCCGATCAGGATGATCTCTGGGCAGAAAACAAAGTTGAGACCGTGCTTGCAGCATTTAAGGAGCATCGTTGTACACTGGTGATGCATGATGCTGTTGTGGTCAATGAGGATAATACCGAAGAGATCATGCCGTCCTTTTTTGCATACCGGGGTTCAAAGTCAGGAGCGCGTGCGAATATCATCAAAAATACCTATATGGGCTGCTGTATGGCATTCTGCAGCGAGATCCTTGCGTGGATACTGCCGATACCGGAGGAGATCCAGATGCACGATCAGTGGATCGGCGTACTGAATGATCTGAAGGGAAACGGAACCTGCATCCTTCCGGACAGGCTCCTGTTTTACCGCAGACATGAACATAACAATTCAGATTTTTCCCACAATACGGTGCCGGTCATGATAAAGAACCGTATCATTTTTCTGCGGGCGTTGCGAAGGCAGCTGCACCGTCTGAAAAAATTAAAACATTCTTAAAACTATGGGAAAATATTGACACAAAAAGTGATTTATTATATAGTTAATGAGTTGTTTATCATAATACATATGGAGAAATGGAGAGAACAATGAGCGAACAGAATGGAAATCGAAACAGACCGTCTGGAAGCAGACCATCTGGTGCACATACATCATCTTCAGGCGGAACACGCAGACCGCAGCAGCACAGCAGTGGTCAGCGTACCGGGCAGGGAGAAAGAAGAAGAACGTCCCAGGGAGGTCAGGGAAACGGCAGACCGGTTCATACTTCAAACGGGGCAAGACCTGCAAATCATCCAAACGGCAGCAGACCGGCTGGAAAAAAGGTGACAAAGAAGCAGCGTAAGAAGAGAAAAATCATTATCTATATCATTGAGATCATTGTACTGCTGATACTGCTTCTTGTGCTGGCGGCATGGATGAAGTTAAACAAGATCGACCGCGGCAAGGTAAACGAGGAAGATCTGACGATCAACCAGCTTGACAGTGAGACACAGCAGCTCCTTTCCGGCTATACCAATATCGCACTGTTTGGTCTGGACAACCGTTCCAACGGTGATTTTGATACCGGACGAAGCGACAGTATCATTGTAGTCAGCATCAATAATGATACGAAAGAGGTTCGTATGGCATCCATTTACCGTGATACTTATCTGGATATGGATACTTCGGATGGCAGCTTTGCGAAGGCTAATGCGGCATATGCAAAGGGAGGCCCGACACAGGCGATCTCCATGTTAAACAAGAATCTGGATCTGGATATCACCGATTATGTTTCCGCAGATTTCAATGCGGTGGCAGAATGTGTGGATCTGCTTGGTGGAATCACGATCGATGTCACAGATGAGGAGGCAGCGATCATGAACGGTGAGACCGGACATGAGGATTACATCGGGGAGATCGAACAGGTAACCGGAAAGAAGTCCAGCCATCTGAACGGCGGCGGAACCTACAATCTGGATGGTGTCCAGGCAACTGCCTATGCGCGTATCCGTTATACGGCAGGTGATGATTACCGTCGTGCACTGCGTCAGAGAACAGTGCTCACGAAGATGATCGAAAAAGCAAAAAAAGCAGATATTTCCACCCTGAACAAGATGGTCAACAGCATATTCGGGGAAATATCCACAAGCTTTTCCAATGCAGAGATCTTGAGCATGGCGGCATATTTACAGAGCTATGAACTGGCAGATACCTGCGGATTCCCGTTCTATAAGAACACGGCGAATGTCGGAAAACAGGGTGACTGTGTCATTCCATGTGATCTGAAGAATAACGTGGAAGAACTGCATGCATTCCTTTTCGGGGAAGACGATTATACGCCTTCCAATACGGTGGGGGCGATCAGTGAGAAGATCACGACCAAGACAGGATATACTGCAGATAATGCAGTAAAGACCTCGGACCCGACGGAGGAAGATCATGCGAAGACGGACGACACAGGGGAAGCGTCAACAGAATAAAGTCAGTTTGCAGTAAAAAAAGTCTGCTTCTGCGTTCGCGTGGAGGCAGACCTTTGTTGTATAAAGAAACAGAAACAAAAAAGAAAAAGATAAAGTGAGGAAAGAATCTATGTGTGGAATCGTAGGATATATTGGAAAGAAACAGGCAGCACCGATCCTGTTGGACGGACTGGAAAAACTGGAATATCGCGGCTATGACTCGGCGGGAATGGCAGTCTATGACGGAAAGCAGATCAACATCAAAAAGGCAACCGGACGGCTCAAGGTCTTAAATGAGCTGACCCATGCGGGAGAACTTCTTCCGGGAACGGTTGGAATCGGACATACCAGATGGGCAACACACGGAGAACCGTCTGATGTCAATGCACATCCGCATTTTAATGCAGACCGCACGATCGCAGTTGTGCATAACGGAATCATTGAAAATTATTTGAAACTCAGAAAGCAGCTTACGGAGAAGGGCTATACATTTCTTTCAGAGACTGACACGGAAGTGGTTGCACATCTTCTGGACTACTATTATAAAAAATGCGGGGATCCGCTGGAGGCAGTGACAAAGATCATGCATCGTGTGGAAGGTTCCTATGCACTTGGTATTCTGTTTTCGGATGAACCGGATGTGGTATATGCAGTGCGCAAAGACAGTCCGCTCATTGTCGGAAAAGGAAAAGAGGGAAATCTGATCGCATCGGATGTTCCGGCCGTGCTCAAATACACCAGAGAGGTATATTTCATTGAGAACGAGGAGATCGCAAGACTTTCCGAAGACAAAATTGAGTTTTTCAATGAAGATGGAGAGCAGATCGAAAAGGAATCCAAAATGATCAAATGGGATATTAATGCGGCGGAAAAAGGCGGCTATGAGCATTTCATGTTAAAAGAGATGTATGAACAGCCAAAGACCGTGCGCGATACCTTAAGTCCGAGGATCAAGGACGGCAGGATCGTGATCGATGAGCTTGGCATGACCGATGAGGAGATTGCAGCGATTAAAAAGATCCATATTGTTGCGTGCGGTTCTGCGTATCATACAGGTGTGACCAATAAGTATATTTTTGAGGGACTTGCGCGGATTCCGGTCGAAGTGGATGTTGCCAGTGAGTTCCGTTACCGTGATCCGATCCTGGAGGACGGCACACTTGTCGTGATCATCAGTCAGTCCGGGGAGACTGCGGATACACTTGCGGCACTGCGCCTTGCAAAAGAGCGTGGAATCATGACGCTTGGAATCGTAAATGTGGTTGGAAGCTCCATCGCCAGAGAGGCAGACAAAGTGATGTATACCTGGGCAGGGCCGGAGATCGCAGTTGCCACGACAAAAGCGTACAGTGCGCAGCTTATCGCATTATATCTGCTTGCGATCAAATTTGCACAGGTACGTGGAAAAATTACGGACAGTGAGTCAGCGGAGCTGATCACCGATTTAAAGAAGCTGCCGGATCAGATCGAGATGTTGCTTCATAATAAAGAAAAGATACAGCGTTTTGCAAACCGGTACATTGCGGCAAAAGATGTTTTCTTTATCGGCCGCGGTATTGATTATGCAATTTCGCTGGAGGGTTCGCTGAAATTAAAGGAGATCTCATACATTCATTCCGAAGCATATGCGGCGGGAGAATTAAAGCATGGTACAATCTCACTGATCGAGGATGGTACGCTCGTGGCTGCCGTGGCAACACAGAAGGATCTCTACAAAAAGACGATCAGCAATATTGTGGAAGTCCGCACGCGCGGAGCATTTGTGCTTGCCATCACCAATGAGGAGAACACAGAGATTGAAAAGGCTGCGGATTATGTAGTCTATCTTCCGCAGACCAGCAAATATTTTACCAATTCACTGGCGATCGTTCCGCTTCAGCTTTTTGCCTATTATGTTGCAGTCGGCAAGGGCTGCGATGTGGATAAGCCGAGAAACCTTGCAAAATCCGTTACCGTTGAATAATTATGGATTTTTTGTGAAGAAAAGGAAATTGTTATCTGTTATCACAAAAGCGTCACATTTTTATATTAGACTGATGTCACAAAAGAAAAAGAGGAACTGATATCAGAGGAGACGAAAGGAGAAATCGTTATGGATAACAATCAGAACAACAACTTTTCTGGTTCTTCATATAACAACGGAAATTACAATTACAGCAATGGCAACCAGAACCAGAACACAAATGGAACCTGGGGCGGCAGTGGAAATCCGCAGAATTCATGGAGTGCAAATGCAGGGAATAACGCAAATGCCGGTAATATGAACGATACTGTCAATGCTCCAAAGCAGAAACGCCCGAAGAAAGAACATAAAAAAGGCGGCTTTGGTGAGAAGCTTGCAAAATGTGTAGCAATCGCACTGGTATTCGGGCTGGTTGGCGGCAGCGTGTTCGCCGGCACCAATTATGCAGTCGGCAGGCTGACCGGCAGCAATACGACCCAGACTGCAAATGTAAGCGAACAGAAGGAAGAAGAAACATCACATCTGAAGCAGTCTGCAAAGGATACGTCCGGAAAAGACGCGGTCGATACGACCAATACTTCAGGTACAGCGACATCGGTATCGGATGTTTCCGGAATTGTATCTGAAGTGATGCCGTCCATCGTTGCGATCACGAATATGAGTGAGCAGCAGTATGAGAATTTCTTCGGGCAGACCGGAACCCGTGAGAGCGAGAGCGCCGGCTCCGGTATCATTGTAAGCCAGGATGACAATTATTTATATATTGCAACCAACAATCACGTCGTAGAGGGTGCGTCCACGCTTACCGTACAGTTTATCGATGATTCCACAGCTTCCGCAGAAGTAAAGGGAACGGCGGCATCAAGTGATCTGGCAGTAGTACAGGTGGCAAAGAGCAGTATGCAGCAGGATACCCTGAATCAGGTAAAGGTGGCAACTCTTGGCGATTCTGACAGCCTTCAGGTAGGCGAGGGCGCGATCGCGATCGGAAATGCACTCGGATATGGTCAGTCTGTTACGACCGGTGTCATCAGTGCGGTCAACCGTTCTGTTTCCATGCAGGATGAGACGACCGGTGAGGAGATCACCAATGAACTGCTTCAGACAGATGCAGCGATCAACCCTGGTAACAGCGGCGGTGCTCTTTTGAATATGAAGGGTGAAGTCATCGGTATCAACGAGATGAAGTATTCAGATACACAGGTAGAAGGTATGGGATATTCCATTCCGATCTCCAAGGCGGCACCGATCATTGACCGGCTGATCAGCAGACAGGCAGCAGATTCCGCTTCCTATATCGGTATCAATGGTGTCAATGTGACATCGCAGATCGCATCTGCATACAAGATGCCGATCGGTATCTATGTTGCACAGGTGGTAAGCGGTTCTCCTTCCGAGCAGGCCGGTATTTTACAGGGTGATATCATCACCAAATTTGATGGTACGGATGTAAAGACCATGTCTGATCTGAAAGATACACTGGAATACTATGCACCTGGTACACAGGTGGAGGTTACGGTACAGAGACCTGCAAACGGACAGTATACCGAGCAGACGGTTACGGTAACTCTTGGAACCAAGCCGCAGCAGTAAAGCGGTTGCTGTTGCAGCAGAGCGGTAGAAAAGAGCGGCAGCAGAAATAAAAAACAGACAGAGAATGACAGGAAAGACCGGAGATTTTCTCCGGCCTTTTTCTTGTTTAGAGGTTGTGAAGAACCCTGAAATGTGCTAACATAGAGATATATTTTGTGGGAGGTCGACTTTGATGAAGAAAAAGAAGATTGTGATCGCATTGGGACACGATGCACTTGGAACTACGCTTCCGGAACAGAAAAAAGCAACAAAGAAAACAGCGAAGGCAGTCGCTGATTTTATAAAAGACGATTATCAGATCATTATTTCACACAGCAACGGACCGCAGGTCGGCATGATCCATACGGCAATGTCCGAGTTCTGCCGCCTTTATCCGGAGTACACGGCTACACCGATGAGCGTCTGCTCTGCAATGAGCCAGGGATATATCGGATATGATCTGCAGAATGCGATCCGTACCGAACTTTTGAACCGTGGTATTTACAAACCGGTCGCTACGGTACTGACACAGGTATGTGTAGATCCTTACGATGAGGCTTTCTATCATCCGACCAAGGTCATCGGACGTGTTATGACTGAGGAAGAAGCAGAGGCAGAGGAGAAGAAGGGCAACCACGTCACGAAGACGGATAACGGATACCGCAGGATCGTTGCGGCACCGAAGCCGATCGATATTGTTGAGATCGATGCGATCCGTGCGCTTAGTGATGCGGATCAGGTAGTTATCGCGTGCGGCGGTGGTGGAATTCCGGTTCTGATGCAGGATAACAATCTGCAGGGTGCGAGTGCGGTCATAGAAAAGGATCTTGCGGCAGGAAAGCTGGCAGAGCTGGTGGATGCGGATACACTGGTTATTTTAACCGGAGTGGACAAGGTATGCTTAAATTACGGCACACCGTCAGAAAAGCCTCTTGATTCCATGTCTGTGGATGAGGCAAAGCGTTACATGGACGAGGGACAGTTTGAAGAGGGAACCATGAAGCCGAAGATTGAAGCTGCGATTGATTTCATCGGCAATTCCGCCATCCGGAAAGTATTCATTACAAAGCTGGACGAGGCACATAATGCAATGAATATGACAAATGGTACGCTGATCCATAAATAGAAATGAAAGGGCAATTATGCCATATGCAAAGTGATAAGAAAGTACAGATACTTATGTCCACCTACAATGGAGAGCGGTATCTTGCAGAACAGTTAGACAGTATTTTCCGCCAGACCTGGCCAAATATTGAGGTTCTGGTGAGGGATGACGGATCCAAGGATGCGACACTTGAGATTTTAAACGAATATCAGAAGAAACATGCAAATTTGTATGTATTTCCGGGGACGAATGAGGGGCTTACCAGAAGCTTCCTGGAGCTTATCCAGAAATGTGATGCGGATTATGTCGCTTTTTCCGATCAGGATGATTACTGGCTGGAAAATAAGATCGAGGTGGCGGTGGAGCGTCTGGCAGAGTTCGATGGACCGGCGCTTTACTGCAGCAATCAGATTCTGGTGGATCAGGATTTGAATCGTCTGCCGGAGGGAGAGATTCCGGATGCGGTTCCGGGTTTCGGCAATGCACTGATTGAGAGTATGTGCACTGGATGTACGGCGGTTATGAACCGGGCGCTGATCGATGAAGTGAAGGGACATCTGCCGAAGAATGCAATCTGGCATGACTGGTGGTGTTATCTGGTGGCTTCTTACCTTGGAACAGTCATCTTTGACAAGGGCGCGTATATTCTTTACCGTCAGCATGGAGACAATCAGCTTGGTTCCAGCCGGAGTGCACTCGTCATGATAAAGAACAAATGGAAGTTCTTAAAGAAGACCAGAGGCATGCTTGGAAAGCAGATTGCGAATTTTGCAGAGGAATATCACGGCAATAAGGAAAAGGACGAGCTGGTGCAGCTTCTTTTAGCATCAAAAACCAGTTTTCCTGCGCGGATACGGCTTATTTTCAACAAGAAAATATATCGCCAGAAGCCTCTGGATAATATGGTGGTCAAGGGGTTGTATCTGATCAACCGCATGTTATAGAAAATGATGTTTCGTTGATAATTTTAGATTTTCGATGATTTAAAAAATCTTAGAAAAAGACCTGTTCCGATCTGGAACAGGTCTTTTTGCTATAGGATTGTATAAGAGAGTTATATAAAGAACTGTCGGTTGTAACGGGAATTAACCCATTACAACTTCAACATGAACTTCCTTTTTGGAGCCGTCAAACGGAATCATGTTTCCGTCAACCGGTGTACCATCCACAGTCATGGAAGCAACACCCTTCTGCACGCCATTCGGGTTCTTGACAGTGATGTCATAAGTTACCCCGCGGAAATCACGTTTTGCCGTAAATCCGCCTAAGGTGGATGGAATACACGGATCAACGACCAATCCGTCGTAATCCGGACGAATACCGAGAATGTACTGGGAAACGTCAAGGAAGGTCCATGCTGCGGTTCCGGTCAGCCAGCTGTTCTTTGCCTCGCCAAAGTTCGGTGCATCCTTTCCGGCAATCATCTGTGAGTATACATATGGCTCGGTACGGTGGATCTCACTGATATCCTCAATGTAAGCCGGGCAGGTTCTCGTATATACCTGCCATGCGCGGTCGCCGCGTCCAACTACCGTCTCTGCGATTGAGATCCATGGGTTATTGTGGCAGAAAATACCGGCATTTTCCTTATAGCCGCCCGGATAAGAAGTGATCTCACCCAGTTCTACGTGATATTTTGTATAGCACGGCTGCAGCAGTACGATACCGTATTTTGTATCCAGGTGCTTTTCTACGGATTCCATTGCCTTTAAGCAGTATCCGTCTTTTAAGCCGATCTCAGCAATAACACAAAAGCCCTGAGGTTCGATGAAGATCTTGCCTTCCTCGTTCTCGTTGCTGCCTATCTTGTTGCCGAAGAAATCGTAGGCACGCAAGAACCATTCGCCGTCCCAGCCATGCAGCTTCACGGCTTCGTTCATTGCATCCACCGCCTGCTGCATGCGCTCGGCTTCTACGAGATAATCTTCCTCGGCAAGTCCGGCGATAGTGCCTTCATGGCTGTTCGCGGCTTCCTTGGCAAGCTGCTTGCACAGCGCCACGTAGTCCTTTCCGGTTACTACGAAGAGTCCGGCTATCATCAGACTTTCTGCCTTGCTGCCTTCGCCCTTGTTCTCGGTGGTCTGGAAACTCTCGTTAGGATCCCAGGAGAAGCAGTTCAGGTTCAGACAGTCGTTCCAGTCGGCACGACCGATGAGCGGCAGCTGGTGCGGCCCCTTGTGGGTGACGGTGAAGTTGAAGCTCCGACGGAGATGCTCCATGAGCGGCTTCGCCTCCGTGAAATCCGAATCCCAGGCGCAGGCCTCATCGAGGATCGAGAAGTCACCGGTCTCCGCGATATACGCATGTGTGCAGGCGATCAGCCAGAGTGGATCATCGTTGAAACCGCCACCGATGTCGTTGTTGCCACGCTTGGTGAGTGGCTGATACTGGTGATAGCAACCACCGTCTGGGAACTGGGTGCTGGCGATATCGATGATGCGCTGGCGGGCACGGGTAGGTATCTGATGAACGAAACCTACGAGGTCCTGGTTGGAATCGCGGAAGCCCATGCCTCGACCGATGCCACTCTCGAAGAAACTTGCCGAACGCGACATGCAGAAGGTAATCATGCACTGATACTGGTTCCAGATGTTCACCATGCGGTCTAACTTGTCGTTGCCGCTCTTCACGGTGAAGATGTTCAGCAGGTTATCCCAGTACTGGTTGAGTTCAGCAAAGGCAGCATCCACCTTTTCGGTGGTATCGAACTTGGCGATAAGCTGATGAGCCTTCTCCTTGTTGATCACCTTCTTGGCGCTGAACTTCTTGTCCTGCTCGTTCTCCACATAGCCCAGCAGGAAGATGAGGTCGCGGCTCTCGCCTGGCTGCAGGGTTACTTCGATGTAGTGCGATGCGATAGGGCTCCATCCGTGGGCAAAACTGTTGCGTGGCTTGCCTTCCATCACGGCTTCCGGCTCGGCAAACTCGTTGTAGAGTCCGATGAAGCTCTCGCGGTCGGTATCGTAGCCCTGAATCTCGGTATTCACTGTGTAGAAAGCATAGTGGTTGCGGCGCTCACGATATTCGGTCTTGTGATAGATAGTAGAACCCTCTACCTCCACTTCGCCCGTTGAGAAGTTGCGCTGGAAGTTCTCCATATCGGTAGCTGCATTCCAGAGGCACCATTCGGCAAAGGAGAATACCTTGAGGGTCTTCACCTCCTGCGACTGGTTCTTCAGCGTCATCTTCTGCACTTCTGCCCAGGTGTGCAGTGGCACGAAGAAGAGCACACTTGCCTCCACGCCGTTCTTGCTGCCCGTGATGCGGGTATAGTTCATGCCGTGGCGGCACTCATAGCTGTCGAGTGGCGTCTTGCATGGTTTCCAGCCTGGATTCCAGACGGTATCGCCATCCTTGATGTAGAAATAGCGACCGCCGTTATCCATCGGCACACCGTTGTAGCGGTAACGGGTGATGCGACGGAACTTGGCATCCTTGTAGAAGGAATAACCACCTGCTGTGTTTGAGATGAGCGAGAAGAAATCCTCGTTACCCAAATAGTTGATCCAAGGCCATGGAGTCTTTGGATCTGTAATCACGTACTCGCGATTGGCGTCATCAAAATGACCGTACTTTTTCTCTACCATTGTTTTTTTAATGTTTATTTTTAGGTAATTTATATTATTTTGGTGCAAAGATAGCAAAAAGTTTCAGTTTAAAGGTTAGAAAACAGATATTTTTTGTATTTTTGCACTAGAAAGTTTGATGTTTAACAGGTTATAATTAACATAATATACAGGTGGCTTATGAAAAGAAACATTCTAACACTCATCATTGCCGTGTTTGCCCTGACGCAGGCTGCGGCACAGACATACGACAACTTGTGGAAGCAAGCTGACATCATCGCTCGGAAGGATCAGCCTAAGAGCGAGATTGGGGTGATGAAGAAAATCATCTCCAAGGCTTCTGCGGCTAAAGACTACGGACAGCTGATGGCGGCTGAAATGAGGCAGATGATACTCTGGAAAGAGATTTCTGCCGATTCGCTGACGCCGAACGTGAAGCGGATGGAAACGGAAGCACTGAATGCGAAAGACCCCGTGCTGAAAGCTGTGAGATATGCCGTGCT
>OIZA01000097.1_pt1 | contig 52870 bp, 55 predicted proteins | sample 1588381 | NCBI WGS metagenome assembly OIZA01 (sample SAMN03283277) | human gut metagenome | biome: human-associated habitat; material: feces | host: Homo sapiens | place: Peru | collected 2012 | reverse complement strand
CCGTGCAGTCAAAGCCGATATAAAAGCGAGCCTTTCCGTTGTTGATCAGGTCGTGTATCTCCTGTTCATCGGTGACCTGCGCGATAAGGCCGCGCCGGACAAGCTCTTCGTAAATCTGCATCAATCTGTCTCCTTTTTATTCTTTTTCCGCGTAATACGGATAAATTCCTTATGACAGGGACGCGCGGAACCGCTCATCCCGTGCGAGAAGCTCCTCAGCTCCCGCAAGCTGTATATCGGTGATCATGTCGCCGCCGCTCAGGCGTGCCAGTTCATACCGGCGGCCCTCACGGTCGAGAAGGCGGATGTTCGTATATGTGCGCCCGCCGTGCTCAGCCTTTTCCACCAGATACTGCTGCTGCGCCATCGCCGCGATCTGCGGGAGATGAGTCACGCAGAGCACCTGCTTCGTCCGGCCGAGGGAAGCGAGCTTTTCTGCCACACGCTGCGCCGCAACGCCGGATACGCCGGTGTCGATCTCGTCAAAGATCAGCGCGTCTACGCCGTCCTTTTCGGCAAAGACGTTCTTGAGCGCGAGCATGATGCGCGAAAGTTCGCCGCCGGAAGCAATGCGGCTGATCGGCCCAAGCGCTTCACCGGCGTTCGCCGACATGACGAAGCTGACCTCATCCGCGCCGGAGGCGGACAGGGCGTTTTTCCCTTCGCGGGAAAGAAGCCGCACCTCAAAGCGGACCGACGGCATGCTGAGATCACGAAGCTCGCCGACGACGCGCTCCTCGAGCCGCTTTGCCGCAGCTTGCCGGATATCGGTGAGCGCGCATGCCTTCTTTTCGGCAAGCGCATACGCCTTCGCCGTTTCCTTTTCCATCTGCGCGAGCCGGTCGCCCGCGTATTCCAGCTCGTCGAGACGGCGCTCGGAATCCGCAAGAAGCGCAGCGAGCCCTTCTTCGTCTGTGGAATATTTTTTTTCCAGACGCCGCAGCTGGGCGAGCCTTTCCTCCAGCCGGTCATATTCCTCCGGGGAAAAGTCCAGAAGCTGCTGCTTTTCGCGCAGCCGCTCGGAAGCGTCCTCCAGCGCGAGCCGCGCAGAGCGGATGATCTCTTCGGTCTCCGCAAGATCGGCGCTCCACGCGCCGGCACGGGAAACATTATACTCCGCATCGCCGCACTGTGCAACAGCGCTGCTGTCTGAATCGTAGAGCGCGGCAAGGGCAGCGGAAATGTGCTCCGTCAGCTTTTCGCTGTTGCGGAGAAGATCACGCCGCTCCGTGAGTTCCGCTTCCTCGCCGGGGCGGATCTCCGCCTTGGAGAGCTCGGCGATCCGGTAGCGCAGGCTCTCTTCCAGACGCTGTTTTTCCGCTTCGTCCATGGAGAGCCGTTCGCTCTCGCGAACGAGGGCGCGGTAGGCATCATACGTCTCGCGATAAGCCGCGAGCGCTTCACCGCACTCGCCGAAGGCATCCAGATAGTCGAGATGCCGCCGCTCGTCGAGAAGCTGACGGCCGTCGTTCTGCCCATGGATATCGAGCAGAAGCGCCCCCAGCTCGCGCAGCTGCGACGCCGTGACCGGCACGCCGTTCACACGACCGGTGCTCTTACCGTCCGTTGAAATGCGGCGCTGCAATATGATCTCGCCGCCATCCGCGTCGATCTCGTTATCGGCGCACCAGCGCTCCGCCTGCGCGGATTCAAAGGACGCCGTGACAGACGCGCGCTCCGCGCCGGAGCGGACAAGCTCGCGGCTGACACGGTTGCCGAGTACAGCGTTGAGCGAGTCGATGATGATCGATTTGCCTGCGCCCGTTTCGCCGGTCAGTACGCTCAGTCCGGCAGAAAATTCCACATCTGCGCGCTCGATCACGGCGATATTTTCAATGTGGAGTGTTTTGAGCATTACAGCATAGCCTCGATTTCCCGACAGAAGTCCAGCGCCGTATCAACATCGCGCATGGCAAGGAACGCGGTATCGTCCCCGGCGAGCGTCCCGACGAGATTCGGAACATCCAGATTGTCGAGCATGGACGCCGCGGCGTTGGCGAGGCCGGGCAGTGTGTGGATGACGACGATGTTCTGCGCCGTATCAAAGCTCACGACACATTCGCGGAAGATCTTGCGCAGCCGGTCGAGCTGATCGCCGGAATCCTCCCGCGCGGGGACGGTATAGCGGTAGCCGCCGTCCGGGGAAAGCTCCTTTACCAGACGAAGCTCGCGGATATCGCGCGAGAGCGTCGCCTGTGTGCTTTTCACGCCGCGTTTGCGCAGCGCTTCGATCAACTGGTTCTGGGTCTCAATGTTCTGCTCCTGAATCAACGCAAGGATCTCTTCCTGTCGCTTTGATTTCACGGGGCGTTCACCTCTTTCATTTATCGACTAATTTTTCAAAAACAATGTCAAAGAAGCTGCGATCTTTAACGCGCGCCATAAGAAGCGTTTTATCGGAGCGCGCCACGACGAGCTCATCGCCGTCAAGGAACGGAACGGCCACGCCGTCCACGGAAAGAAAGACCTCTTTGTCTCCCTGCTCCACGGTGCGGATGGATACTTCGCGGTCCGCTTTCAGTACATACGAGCGCGCCGCAAGGCGGAACGTGCAGATCGGTGTGAGGATGATGCAGTCGGCGCACGGCTCGACGATCGGCCCGCCCGCCGCCATGGAGTAAGCGGTGGAGCCGGTCGGCGTGGAGGCGATCATTCCGTCGCCGGAAAACGCCGTGACCTCTCTTCCGTCGCTGAATGCTTCGAGCTTCACAACGCTCACCGAGGCACGGACGACCGCTTCGTTGAGAGCGCTTCCCTCATAGACCAGCTCGCCCTTACGGAAGAGCTTGAGATCGAGCATCATGCGCGTCTGTACCGTGTAATGGCCGTCGGCCACTTCCAGTATGCAGTCCGTCTCTGTCTGCTCCAGTTCGGCGAGAAAGCCCTTGTTGCCGAGATTGACGCCGAGGATCGGAACGCCGGAACCGGCGAGATACCGGGAAAGCTGCAAAATCGTACCGTCGCCGCCGAGAGAGACGACGAGCCTCGCGCCGGGCAGCGCCATCGGAAGAGCAGCGGTCGGGATATCGCGCGGCCAGGTGTTTTCCAGCCCGTCGCTGAGGAAGGGAGAGATGCGCACTTCATGTCCGTGCTTGCGCAGCGCCTCGGCAATGGCAAGCGTAGAAGCAAGGCCGTGGTCGCGGTGGGCGTTCGGACAGAGCAGAACATATCCGTCTTTCATTTTTCGGAGTCCTTTCCATGTGCCGCGTGAGACGCGGCGACGAGCGCGTCAATGTCCGGCTCCGGAATGCTCTCCGCACCCTTTTTGAGCCAGGCAAGATACTCTATATTTCCCTCCGGGCCGCGGATGGGCGAGAAATCCAGCCCCCGCACGCCGAAGCCGCATTCCGGCGCATAGCGCAGAAATTCGCGCAGCACCTCTGCGTGAACGGCAGGGTCACGCACTACGCCCTTTTTCCCTACCTTGTCCTTGCCCGCTTCAAACTGCGGCTTGACAAGGCATACCATCTCGCCCTCCGGCTTCAAAAGCGCGCCGACCGCGCCCAGAATGAGACGGAGCGAAATGAAGCTCAGATCGGCAACGGCAATGTCCATCTCCTCCGGAATCTGTTCATGCGTAACATAGCGGATGTTCGTCCGCTCCATGCAGACGACGCGCGGATCGGTGCGGAGGCTCCAGGCAAGCTGACCGTAGCCGACATCGACGGCATAGACCTTGGCCGCGCCGCTTTGCAGCAGAACGTCCGTGAATCCGCCGGTGGAAGCGCCGCAGTCGATGCACACGGCGTCTTTCACATCGATGGGAAAGACACACAGCGCCTTTTCGAGCTTCCATCCGCCGCGGCTGACATACGGCAGCGTTTCACCCCGCATCTCCACAGCGGCGTCCTCCGCTACGGAGGTGCCGGGCTTTGTCTCCTTCTGGCCGTTCACATAGACGCTGCCCGCCATGATATACGCCTTGGCGCGCTCGCGGCTCTCGGCGAGGCCTTTATCAAATACGAGCTGATCAAGCCGGATCTTTTTCATGCAGTATCTCCTTTGCTGCGGCGGCAATGCCATCCGCATCCAGATGCAGGCAGTGCTGCAGCTCACGGACCGAAGCGTGCTTAATAACGCCGCTGCCGAGATCCAGCAGCCGGGCGCCGCGCAGCGAAACGCCGTTTGCCGCGGCGTCTGCAAGAAGAAGCGTACCAAGACTTCCGGAGCGGCAGGCTTCCTCCGCCATAATAAACCGTCCGGTTTTCCGCAGCGATTCACGGACGGTCTCCGGGGCGAGCGGCAGCAGCCGGTTGAGCTTGATGACCTCGGCGCGGATGCCGTCGGCGGAAAGCGTCTCCGCTGCGGCGAGCGCTGCGTTGACGCTGATACCGTAGGTGGCGATCGTTACATCGCCGCCGCTGCGCAGAACGGTCGAATCCTCGCGGGAGTGGTCGTCGGTATATGCGCCCTCTCCCCCGCGGGGATACCGGAGCGCTACGGGGCCGGATTTTTCACGCACGGCGATGGATAGCATAGAGTCCAGTTCGCAGAAGCTCGCCGGAGCATATACGGTCATATTCGGCACAGAGCCGAGATACGCGATATCAAAAGAGCCCTGATGCGTGACGCCGTCGCGCCCGACAAGCCCCGCGCGGTCCACGGCAAGCACAACATGCAGCCCCATGAGTCCGATGTTCTCGATAAGCATATCGTAAGAGCGCTGGAGAAAGGTGGAGTAAACGGCAAAAATGGGCGTCAACCCCTGCTTTGCCATGCCGGCGCACATCGCGGCGGCATGCTCCTCGGCAATGCCGAGTTCAAAATACCGGTTCGGAAAACGGCGGGCAAATTCGGACAGCCCCGTGCCGTGTTCCATCGCCGCGGTAACGGCGCAGACCGTCGGATCCTTTTCCGCAAGCGCAATCGCCGATGCACCGAATGCCGCAGAAAAATCGTTGGCCGGAACGGTCGTGACGCCGGTCTTCCGATCGAACGGGTTGACGCCGTGGTACGTCTGCGGGTCTGCCTCCGCGGGAGCATAGCCCTTTCCCTTCACCGTCACCACATGCACAACGACCGGGCGATGAAGATCCTTCGCCCAGCGCAGCGTAGTTTCGAGCGCCTTTTCATCGTGGCCGTCCACCGGCCCGATATAGTAAAACCCGAGATCGTCAAATATACCGGACGGCAGAAGGCGCGCTTTGATGCGCTCCTTGAGCCGGTGCAGCTCTTCATAAGCGTGCGGGTGCTTTTTCATAACACGGCGGTACGTCCGCTTGAAGCGGAGATATCCGGGGCGCGTGCGTGCGCGGCGGAGCAATCTCGCCACGCCGCCGACATTTTCGTTGATGGACATGCCGTTGTCGTTGAGAACGACCACGGCAGCCTCGCGGCTCGCACCGAGATCGCTCAATCCCTCAAAGCACAGGCCGCCGGTCATCGCGCCGTCGCCCACAACAGCGACAACGTCGTAATTTCCGTGCATGAGCGTTCGGGCTCGTGCCATCCCCGCGGCCAGCGACACGGAATCGGAGGCGTGTCCGGCAAGAAACGGATCGGCGTTGCTCTCGCACGGCTTGGGAAAGCCGGAAACACCGTCGAGCTGGCGCAGCGTATCGAAGGAATCTCTCCGACCGGTCAAAATCTTGTGGACATAGGACTGATGCCCGACATCGAACAGGATGCGGTCCTTCATCGGGTCATAGACGCGGTGCAGCGCCACCGTCAGCTCCACACTGCCGAGATTCGATGCAAGATGCCCACCGGTGTGCGACACGTTTTCCACAAGAAACTCGCGGATGTCCCGGCAAAGCTCCGGAATGTCCCGTTCCGGTACGGCACGGAGATCGGCATTGCTGTTTATTCTATATAAAAGTTCTTTTTCGTTCTGGTTCAACACAACTGCATCCCCTCATACTCTTAACTTAAGTATAATAACAAAAACAAACACCCTTTACAAGAGCAAAGGGTGTTTTGACAAAAAATATTCACATTTTATCCGGAAAATATTCACTTCCTGCGGTCCGCCAGAAGGTCGGCGAGCCAGCAGAGAAATTCCGTATCCGCAAAATGTCCGGCAGCGGCGGCTTTTGCCTTCTCCGTATGGAGATGTACGAGCCGGCCGCATTCCTCGACGCCGAGAAGCGAAACGAACGTTGTCTTTTTCTCTGCAGCGTCTGAACCGATGGTTTTGCCCAGCTCGTCCTCCGTGGAGATCGTGTCGAGCACATCGTCGCGGATCTGGAAAGCCAGACCGAGATTCATCGCGTACTCTTCCGCAGCCGCCACCTGCTCCGGTGTACCTCCGGCGCACTGCACGCCCATGACGCACGCGGCGCGGAGCAGCGCTCCGGTTTTCAGGCGGTGGATCTCGTAGAGCTCCGCCTCCGTGACCGGAAGTCCCTCTTTGCTCGTGTCCAGATATTGTCCGCCGCACATGCCCTGCTCGGCTGCGGCAAAGGCCAGCGTTTTGGCCATCGCCGCGGTACGCTCCGGCGCAGCCGGCGCGGACAACACGGCGCAGTATGCCGCCGACTGCAGCGCGTCTCCGGCGAGAACGGCATTGGTCTCGCCGAACATCTTGTGGCAGGTGGGCTTTCCGCGGCGCAGATCGTCGTTATCCATGCACGGAAGATCGTCGTGGATCAGCGAATAGGTATGCAGCATTTCGATGCCGCAGGCCGCAGGCAGTGCCGCGGCGCGGTCTCCGCCGGAGATCTCGCAGAACTTCACGAGCAGCAGCGGTCGGATGCGCTTTCCTCCGGCAAGGAGAGAATAGCGCATGGCGTCCAGAAGCTCCTTCTGCGGGCAGTCCGCCGTAAAATACGTCTCCAGCGAGGCGTTGATCTCATTTTGGATGGCTTTATATTCGCTGAAATGATCCATGGTCATTCGTTCTCCGATGCAAAGGATGTTTCGACCGGTGCGCCGTCCGCGCCCTTTTGCAGCTTCACAACGGTCTGCTCGGCCTCGTCGAGCTGCTTTGTACAGGTGCGGATCAGCTCCGCGCCCTCGGTATACAGCGAAAGAGACTCCTCGAGCGGAGCGTCACCCTTTTCGAGCGAGCGGACGATCTCGTCCAGACGGGCAAGCATCTGCTCAAAAGTCTTCGGTTTTGCGGTTTTCCGTTCAGCCATGGTGATCCTCCTGTCCGTTTCGATCAGCTCTTTTTATCGGTAACGCGGACAATGGTTTCGCATTTCACGTCGCCGACGGTGCAGATGACCTTGGTCGTTCCCGCCTTCACGCCGGTGACGACGCCATTTTCGTTGACAGTGGCGATGGCGGTATCCTCGATCGTCCATGTCTCCTTGTTCGTGCTGGCATCGATGTTGTACATCGTGCAGTTGAGATCGACCGACTGTCCGACAGTAATGGTAAAGTCGGAATTCGGCAGGCCGAAGCAGGTGATGACGACGCGCGGCGTTTTATCGTTCGGGTCAGGCGTCGCCTGCGGCGCGGCAGCGGCTGCCGCGGGCGGATTATCGGCCACGCGGATGATGCAGACCGCTTTGGCCGTGCCGGACTTGCAGACGATGTTCGTATAGCCCATCTTCTTACCGGTGACGAGACCGGTCTCGGATACCGTCGCGATGGCGGGGTCTTCCGAGGACCATGTGACCTCGCTTCCCTCCGGCGTAACGGCGGCGGTGAGCTGGATCTCATATCCCCACTGACCGCTGAGGCTGATGTCGGTCTTTTCCACATCGCCGTAGCAGATCTTGATCGTCGGCTCCGTAACGGTCAGCGAGAGCGACGCGGACGCATCGCCGATGGTATAGGTGATCTTGGGATTGCCGACCTTCCAGCAGGTGACGATGCCGTTTTCGTCCACACTGGCAGAGGACGCGTCGCTGGAGGTCCAGATGCCGCCGGTGGAGCCGTCGCTCGCAACAGCCTGCAGACGGATGACCGTGGAGGTCTGGAAGCTCAGCTCCGTCACGGCCTTGTTTTCATAGAATATCTCGACCTTGACCGGCTCCTTCGTTGCCTCCGGTGTTGCGGAGACTTCCGGGACAGGCGTCGCCGCTTCGGGCGTCGCTGTCGAAGCCGTCGAGGGAGACGTGTTCGGGTCATCCTGCGTTTTGTTGTCCTTGTTTTTGAAAAAGTCGGAGATGCCGCAGCCCGTCAGAGAAAAGCAAAGAGCCGCTGCTGCCAGAGCAAGCGCAACCATGCGATATAGCTTTTTCATCATTGTACCTCCGATTGATGCTCCACACGGCAGTCAAGCGCGCCGTGTTCAAGCCGTATATGGACGCTGTCGCCGGGTGTGACAGCCGTGGCGTCTCTGAGGATCGCGCCGGACGCGTCGGTCGCCACGGAAAAGCCGCGCGCGAGCACCTTAAGTGGGCTCATCGCCTCAAGCGACGATACGAGCCGGACATATTCCTGCCGTTTGGCGAGCAGGAGATGCTTTTCCGCCGCGTTCAGACGGTCGGAAAGGCGATCCACATCCAGCCGCCGGTTCTGAAGAAAGCCCGTCGGGCTCTGCAGCACCGGACGTGCCGAAAGCTCGTTCAGCCGTGAGGCGAGAACATCCAGCCGCTTCCGCTCCGCCTGACCGAGCCGGTTTTCCAGTGAGAGGAGAAGCGCGCGGACATCGGCCTGCTCCGGTACGGCGATCTCCGCACCGTTTGACGGCGTTGCCGCGCGTACATCGGCGACAAAGTCGGCGATGGTCACATCGGGTTCATGCCCGACGGCGGAGATGACCGGTATCTCGGACGCAAAAATCGCGCGGGCAACGCGCTCGTCGTTGAACGCCCAGAGATCCTCGATGGAGCCGCCGCCGCGGCCGGTGATGATAAGATCGGCCACATTCCACCGGTTCGCGTACCGGATCGCACCGGCGATCTCCGCGGGGGCTTCCGTTCCCTGCACGCGCACCGGCATCACAAGGATCTTTGTGAGCGGCCAGCGCCTGCCAAGAATACGGATCATATCCTGTACAGCAGCGCCGGCCCCGGAGGTGATGAGCGCGATCTTCTCCGGCATGGCGGGAAGCGGTTTTTTGTGCTCCTGCGCAAACAGCCCCTCCGCGAGCAGCTTTGCCTTGAGCTGCTCATACGCCGCGTGAAGATCGCCCAGACCTTCCGGCTGAACGGCGGTGACATAGAGCTGATAGGCTCCGTCCCGCGGATAGACGGCGACGCGCCCGGAGCAGATCACCGCCATGCCGTTTTCCGGGCGGAAACGCAGCCGCGAAGCGTCGGCGCGGAACATGACGCACCGGATCGACGCGCCCGCATCCTTGAGCGTGAAATAATGATGACCCGAGGGATAGATCTTATAATTGGAAAGCTCGCCGCGGACATAAACGCGGCGCAGCGCGCCGTCGCTTTCTACGATGGCGCGGATATGCTCCGTGATCTCCGATACGGAGAGCGGCGAAATCTCCGTCATTCTTCCGTCGTGGGTCCGTTCTCCGCCGCTGCCGCGTCTTCCGCGGGCTCCGTCTCCGCCGGCTGCTCCTCCACGGTCTCGCCGCGCGAGCGCATGAAGCTGCCGAGGATGCCGTTGATAAAGCGGACGGTCTCCGGCTCATCGTACCCCTTGGCCAGCTCGACGGCCTCGTTGATGGACGCCGCCGCCGGGATATCCGGCATATAAAGGATCTCATAAAGCGCAACGCGCAGCACGGCGAGAGCCGTACGCGAAATGCGAGAGAGCTTCCAGCCGTGGGAGAACTGCTCGATGAGATCGTCCAGCTCCTCGCGGTGGTCGCGCAAACCGGTCACAAGGGCGTTGATGTAAGCGCGCTCCTTTTCGCCGGGGATCTCCGTGAAAAGAGCATCCTCCGCCGGAAGGGCACGGAAATAGTCCTCGTCAAAAAAGGCGTCCGGTCCGACGTCGCTGCCGGCACTAACGGCAAAGCTGAGCTGAAGCGCCAGCTGCCGTGCATTCGTTCTCGTCATAGAGAGACTTACCCCTTCATATCGGTCTTATCAAAGGCAATGCCCGTGATATGCACATTAACGACGGTCTTGAGTCCGGTCATGTCCTCCACGCTCACGGCGACCTGGTCCTGCACCTTCTTGGCAACGACCGTGACGCCGTAGCCGTAGCGAACCATAATGAGGATGTCAATGACGGCCTGTCCGTTCTCCGCGGCGATCTTCACACTCGGCGGCGTGGTCGCGCTCTTGATGCCGAGGAACTCGGCGATGTCCGCGCCGGGCACGGACGAAAGCCCTGCAACGCCTTCGATCTCCGAAACAGCGGCGTTGACCATCACCTGGATAACGTCCTCCGAAATGCTGATATTCCCTTTTTCCGTCTGGCTGGTGATATAGTTTTCAGGCATAGCTGCTAACCTCCCAATGTATTCATGTCATTGTAACACAACGATTACAAAAAATAAAGAGGCGTCCCAAAAAACTTTTGGAACGCCTCGCTGCCGATATAGTTGAAGCGGCTCGAAATCAGGCACGCGGATGCGATTTCTGGTACACGTCCTTGAGCTGCTTTTTGACGAGCTGCGAATAGACCTGCGTGGAGCTGATATCCGCATGGCCGAGCATTTCCTGAATCGCACGGATATCCGCGCCGTTTTCCAGCAGATGCGCAGCAAACGAATGGCGCAGTGTGTGCGGCGTGATGTCCTTCTCGATGTGCGCCTTGGCCTGATAGGACTTGATGATCTTCCAGAAGCCCTGCCGGGACATGCGCTCGCCGCTGACATTCACAAAGAGAGAGGTCTCATCCTTTCGCGCCAGCATCTGCGGACGGACAAACTCCATATACTCGCTCAACGCCCGGATCGCCGCCGGATAGAGCGGGATAAACCGTTCCTTGTCGTGACTGATGCAGCGGATCGCGCCGGCTGTCAGATTCACGTCCGTCACATTGAGCGAAATGAGCTCGCTCACACGGATGCCGGTGGCATACAGCAATTCCAGCATTGCCTTGTCGCGGTAGCCCTTGAAGTCGGTACACTCCGGCTGCTCAAGCAGCAGCTCAACCTCGCTGCTCGTGAGGATCTGCGGGAGCTTCTGCTCGCATTTATCCGGAACCAGCTTGCCGGTCGGGTTTTCGCTCACGATGCGCTGGAGAATGAGGAAGGTATAAAAGCATTTCAGCGACGCGATGGAGCGGGAAACAGTCGCTACCGATTTTCCCATCCCGCGCAGCCAGGAAATGTATCCGTTCAGGACCTCCTCGTCCGCCTCGGTGTATCCGACAGTTTCGTGTGAGTCAAGGTATTCTCCGAACTGACGGATATCGCGGAGATACGAACTCAGGGTGTTGCTGGAAGCCTTTTTCACATTCGTAAGGTAGTCTTTGAATTTTTCAAAGCATACGGAATTATCCATAGCAACGCCCTCCTTCCTCTTTTCTTTCTCTACTCTCTATGCTGTGCTTTATAGTAGTAACGGGATCAAAAGCTGCCGGACGAATGCTGCGGCAGACACGAGCAGCGCGGCGATCAGAAGCCGGTCTGCGGAAACGAACGAAAACCGGACGGTCGGATAGCCGCGGCAGGTTCGGTATATATCCAGAGAGGAGCAGAACGCCTCCTCGCCAAGCAAAAACAAAGCCGTAAGAGAAAAGAGAGCCGGGAGCCCTACGATGAGACAGGCTCTTCCCGCGGGGACGCCGCCCGCAAGCAGCACCGACACGCTATAGGAAAGAAGGAACCCCCGAAAAAGAAAAAGGATCGGGAGAAGCAGAAAGCCGAATAAAACGGCGGAAAGAAACACCGCGATGAAACACGGCGCGGAATATGTCCAGAGGAGCCGGAGGTATCCGGCCGAGCCCGAAAGAGCGGCGTCGGCAAGCGACGCGACGGACTCCGGAACCGGCGGGAAAATGCGTAATCCGGCAAGCGTCCCGAGCGACGCGCCGAAAAGCATCGCCAGCGGCAAAACACGGCGGGCCGGCCGCGCAAGGCGTAAACTGCGCGGCGCTGAGATCGCCGCGTCATCCGGTGAAACGTTCATGTCGTCACCTCGCCTCGCGGCAAAAGAAACAACATAAAACAATAATTTACATAATCTGTTGTACGCACACTATACCGCAGATTCATAAAGTTATCAATCCCTTTTTCCGCGTTTTTAGAATTTTGTGAATTATGTCCAGTTTTTATGTTAACCGCATTATGTTACCCTGTGTAACCGGATACCGAAAAACCATTGAAAATCAAGGATTTTTCACCGTATTTTGCGATTACGTATTGTAATACCCCCAAGATATCGGTGAAACAGCTCCGCTTATGTCAACTCTGTTATTTGATTCCTATTTGTAATAGCCCGCGCGACTTTTTCGTGATTTTTTGTTATTTTTGTTCATTTTTATGAAATACACGCTCGTCATCATCGCCGTCATAACGCACAGCGTTTTCAAAACGCAACCGATATCCCAGCCGTTCATCGGAAGGCAGGCTCCGACAAGAAGCAAAATGAGCGCCGCGGCCAGCGCGGAAAGCGGGATATACGCATACCCTCCCCTTCGCTTCCCGAAACAAAGGCACTCGGACAATAGCGCCGCAAGACCGGCGCATACAAGCGCAGTAAGCTGCACCGACGTTTCCGGCAGCACTCCCTCGCGGATCAGCAGCGCCGCCGGAAGCGCAAGCAGAAGCGACGCTCCTGCCATAACGCTTCCCGACCGCACGGCGTCCGCAGCCTGCCCTTTCCGGTTCGGCTGTTGTTTGACCATAAAAACACCCCCGCAGATAAGTACATTCATACTTATTCCTGCGGGGGTGTTTTTATACGCCTGTGTCCGGTGCGATCAGTTGCCCAGAGACTCCTCGGAATCGGAGGTCTCCTTGTTGGCGCCCTTGCCCTCATTGCTGGAGACCGCCCACTTGGTGATCTCGATGCGGACGCGGTCTTCGCCGGTCTCGAAGGTGAGCTTGTCGCCGGTGACGTGGACGACCTTGCCGACCATGCCGCCGATGGTGACGATCTTGTCGCCGACTTCGATGCTGTCACGCATCTCCTGCGCTTTCTTCTTGCGCTTCTTTTCGGGGACGATCATCAGGAAGTAGAACACAGCGATGATGACGACCATCATAACGATGCTCGTAATGCCGCTGGCGCCGGTAGCGGTTCCGTCCGCCGCAGCCATATTGCAGCCGGCAAACGCGAACATGGCAAAAACTACGCCAAGAACAGTTGCAAGGATTTTTTTCATGGGTTAACCCTCCAATGTGAATTACAAGTATTGATTATAGCGGTGTTTTCCGATAAAAGCAAGAAAATTATATCCGCTTATCCAACTTTTCGACATACCGGTCGTGGAAGGCCTGATACTGCCCCTCGTCGAGCGCTGCGCGGATCTTTTCCATCAGGGAATTATAGAAATAGAGATTGTGCATCACGCAGAAGCGAAGCGCCAGGATCTCCTCCGCCTTCATCAGATGGCGGAGATACGCGCGGCTGTACTTGCGGCAGACGGGGCAATGACACTCGGGATCAATGGGGCGCTCGTCGCGCGCGTACTTCTCGTTTTTGATATTGATGACGCCTTCCCAGGTATAGAGATGCCCGTGGCGGCCGTTGCGGGCGGGCATCACGCAGTCAAAGAAGTCCACGCCGCGGTAGACTGCCTCGATGATATTTCCCGGCGTTCCGACGCCCATGAGATAGCGCGGCTTATCCTGCGGCATATATTCCTCGACCGCAGAAATGGTATCGTACATTTCCGCGGCGGTCTCCCCTACCGCGAGTCCGCCGATGGCATAACCGGGGAGATCGAGCTCCGCGATCTGCTGCATATGGCGGACGCGGAGATCGTGGTACACGGCCCCCTGATTGATGCCCCAGAGCACCTGTCCGGGATTGACGGCGTTGTCCTCCGAGGTATAGCGCGCGAGAGCCTCCTTGCAGCGGGCGAGCCAGCGCACCGTGCGGTCGCACGACGCTTCACAGTACTCCCGCGGCGCGGGAATGCCGACGCACTCGTCAAAGGCCATGGCGATATCCGAGCCGAGATTGGCCTGAATGCGCATGCTCTCCTCGGGTCCCATGAAGATATGCCGACCGTCCACATGGGAATTGAAGTATACGCCCTCTTCCTTGATCTTACGGAGCTGTGCGAGCGAGAAGATCTGGAATCCGCCGGAGTCGGTCAGGATCGGCCCATCCCAGCGCATGAACTTGTGCAGCCCGCCCATATCGCGAATCAGCTCGTCGCCTGGGCGGACGTGCAGATGATAGGTATTGGAAAGCTCGACCTGGCAGCCGATCTCCCGGAGGTCGTCTGCGGAGAGGCCGCCTTTGATCGCCGCCTGCGTGCCGACGTTCATGAATACCGGCGTCTGCACCGTGCCGTGCGGCGTGGTGTATTCGCCCCGTCGGGCGTGTCCTTCGAGCTTGATTCTTTTATACATTTGTACTCCCCTTATCGTTAATGGATAAACATCGCGTCGCCGAAGGAGAAGAAGCGGTAGCGTTCCTTTACCGCCTCCTCATAAGCGCGCAGGACGTTTTCGCGCCCGGCCAGCGCGGAGACGAGCATGATGAGCGTACTCTCCGGCAGGTGGAAATTGGTCACAAGCGCGTCAATGGCCTTGAAGCGGTAGCCCGGATAGATGAAAATGTCCGTCCAGCCGCTTTTCGGCTGCAATATGCCGTCTTCGCCGGTAAAGCTCTCGAGCGTCCGGCAGGATGTTGTTCCGACAGAGATCACTCGCCCGCCGTTTGCGTGCGTGCGGTTTACGATGTCCGCCGTCTCCTGACTCACTATACAGAACTCCGCGTGCATCGGGTGATCCTCGATATTGTCCTCCTTGACCGGACGGAATGTGCCGAGTCCGACGTGCAGCGTAACATAGGCGAGCGAAACGCCTTTATCGGCGATGCGCTGCAGAAGCTCCGGCGTGAAGTGCAGCCCCGCCGTCGGCGCCGCCGCGGAACCGGGGTCGCGGGAATATACCGTTTGGTAACGCTCCTTGTCCGTCAGCTCTTCCTTGATATACGGCGGCAGCGGCATTTTGCCGAGCTTGTCCAATAACTCAAGAAAGATACCGTCATAGTTGAAATGCAGCACCTTGTTGCCGTCCGCTTCCGCGCGGATGACCTCCGCTGTCAGCTCTCCGTCGCCGAAGGAGATATGCGTTCCGGGCTGCGTTTTGCGCCCCGGGCGGGTAAGGCATTCCCAGTCCCCGCCGCCGAGATCGCGCAGCAGCACGACCTCCACGCTGCCGCCCGTCGGCCGCGTGCCGAAGAGCCGCGCCGGGATCACGCGGGAATCGTTCATCACAAGGCAGTCGCCCTCGTTGAGAAAGTCCGGGAGCTCGTGGAAGACGTGGTGCTCGGTTGCCCCCGTGCGCTTGTCCAGTGTCAGAAGGCGCGAGGCGTCGCGCCGCTCGAGCGGCGTCTGGGCGATAAGCTCCGGAGGGAGATCATAGTAAAAGTCCGATTTTTTCAAAGCTGCTCCATCTGCCGGTATGTCCGGCTGCTGTGTTTTGCCGCCGTGCTCACCTTGACGGGAGTACGGCGGAGTGTTATTATACTTTAAAATATTATATACATGTTCCGTTCCCTTTGCAACCGCAAAAGCGCTGAACTTCCGCTCACCGCGGCCCGTCCCGCTGCATACAATGGCACGGGAGTATTTTTTGCCGTTCCCTTCCCTGCCGCACGCCGTGCGGCACGGACCGGCAGAAAGGACGGAACATGAAAAAACCTGTTTTCTCCGGCAGCGCAGCTGCGCTTGTTACCCCATTCACCGACCGGGGCGTAGACTACGACCGTCTTGCCGCTGCGCTCGACCGACAGGCCGAAGGCGGCACCGCCGCCGTTGTCGTGTGCGGCACGACCGGCGAGGCCGCGACGCTTTCGGAGGCGGAACGCGCTTCCGTTATCGAGTTCACTGCGGTTTACACCCGTTCCCGTATGAAAGTCATCGCCGGGATCGGTGGGAACGACACGCTCGCCGCGGCAAACGCCGCGCGGCGCGCCGAACGGCTCGGGGCAGACGCGCTTCTGCTCACAACGCCTTACTACAACAAAGCAAGCTCCGAAGGGATCGTCCGGCACTTTGCCTACGTCGCGGAGCATTCCGAGCTGCCGCTCATCGTTTACAACGTCCCCGGCCGGACCGGCGTATCCTGTACACCGGAGCACTACGCGCGTCTGGCGGAGATACCGCGCATCAACGGCGTAAAGGAAGCCTCCGGTGACATTTCCCTTGTCTCCCGAACGAGGTATCTCTGCGGCGATGCGCTGAACATCTGGAGCGGAAATGACGACCAGACGCTGCCCATGCTCGCGCTCGGAGCAAAGGGCGTGATCTCCGTGGCGTCAAACATCGTGCCGCAGGTCATGGCGACGCTCTGTGCCGCAGCGCTCAGCGGTGACTTTTTCACCGCCCGCGCCATCCACGAGGCGTACGCCGGACTTTTCGACGCACTCTTTTACGAGGTCAATCCTATCCCGGTAAAAACCGCAATGCAGATGCTCGGCTGGGATTCCGGCCGGCTTCGTCTGCCGCTCTGCCCGATGGCGGAGGGGAGCGCCGCAAAACTGCAAAACTGTTTGGAGAGCCTGCAGCTTCTCTGATTTTTTAGATTACGAAAGCGAGTGTACCCATGAAGCGAGTATTATCCCTGCTGCTGACTGCCGTTCTTCTGTCCGCGCTGTGTCTGCCGGCCCATGCCGACGGCGAGGAAGAAATCAGCCGGCGCGTATCTGAATACTGCGAGGCCGCCTCGATGTCCGACTATCGCGAGCTCTTCCGCGACGCGGAAAGCGGCGGGATGGACAGAGACATGACGCGCGCGATGCTCGCCGGTATTCTCTATAACATTTTCGGCAGCGCGGAAGACGCGGAAACGATCCCCTCGGACGTGGACGCTTCCCAGTGGTACGCCGCCGGAACGGCGTGGGCGCTGAAGAAAAGCATCATCCCGAACGACGGAAACGGTACATTCAGCCCCGATATGCCGATCACGCGCGAGGCATTTCTCATCACGCTCTACCGCTGCGCTAACGCCTACGGCGTGTCTCTCCCCGCGATCAACCCCTGGTACTCGTTCCTCGACGGCGGTCTGATGACACCGGAGGCGCAGACCGCTGCCTTCACCATCCAGCGCGCCGGTGTGATGATCGAGGATACGGACGGATACTTCCACTATCGTGACGCCGTGCCGCTCGCCGCCGGCGAGGAGATCATCCTCCGCTTTCTCGGCTCCCAGCGGGATATCCTGACCGCGCTCCCCGTCTCCACCGTTGCGGAAAGCGAGCCGGTATCGGACGATTGGTTTGATGATGTTTGCTTCATCGGCCATTCGCAGATCGTCGGCATGCAGAAATACTCCGGCCTGTCCGGTCCGGATTACTACGCCGTCGTCGGCCACACGGCACAGGCCGTTGTAGATTACGAATTCTATGAGCTGCCCGATGGACGATACGGCACGCTCAGCGACGCGCTGCACGCCAAGTCCTACGGTAAAGTTTACATAATGCTCGGCATCAACGACAGCTCGCTGCGCGACGACCGTGTGGAACGGTTCATGAGCCCCATGCGGACGATCCTCGATCTTGTAAAAGAAACGCAGTCGGGCGCGAAGATCTATCTTCTCTCGCTCGTTCCCGTCGGGCGCTACACACCAATGAACGAGCTCTACAATCCTGACAGTACGGTGTTTTATTCGCAGCTCGTCAAAACGCTCTCCCGTGAATATGACACGGAATACATTGATCTTTTCCGCATGATGTGCGACAAGGCCGGATATTTCCTCAACAGCTTCAACTCCGGCGACGGAATCCACATCCAGTCGGACCGGTATCCGGAGATCGTAGAATACCTGAAACGGCACACATAAGTCAAAACCCCGGCTGTCCGCAGACAGTCGGGGTTTTGTTATACGGCGGGAATTACTCTTCGTTCTCCCAGTTGTGCCAGACGTTCTGAACGTCCTCGTTATCGTCGAACATCTCGAGCATCTTGGACATGTTCTTGATATCGCCTTCGTCGGTGAGGGTGATGTAGTTCTGCGGAACCATTTCCACCTGCGCGGAGAGCAGACGGTACTTGGCGGAGAGCGCCTCGGCGACAGCGGCAACATCGTCCGGCTGGGTATAGACCGTGAAGATGCCCTCTTCCGCTTCGAGATCGTCCGCGCCGGCCTCCAGCGCCGATTCAAAAACGGCTTCCTCGTCGAGATCATCGTCCTCGTTATCGATCACGATGACGCCCTTCTTATCAAACGACCACGAAACACAGCCGGCGGCACCCATGTTTCCGCCGTACTTGTCAAAGTAATGGCGAACATCGGACGCGGTGCGGTTGCGGTTATCGGTCATGGCGTCCACGATGATGGCGACGCCGGAGGGGCCGTAGCCTTCGTAGGTAACTCTTTCGTAGTTATCGGTCGCGCCGCTGCCGAGTGCCTTTTCAATGGTGCGCTTGATGTTGTCGTTCGGCATATTGGTCGCCTTCGCCTTGGCGATGACCGCCGCGAGACGGGAGTTGTTCGCCGGATCGCCGCTTCCGCCTTCCTTAACGGCAACGATCATTTCACGGGCGATCTTGGTGAACGCCTGTGCGCGCTTGGCGTCCTGGGCGCCTTTGGTTTTCTGTATGTTATGCCACTTGGAATGTCCGGACATGCTGTAATTCCCCCAAACAAAAATACATTTGAGAAAATTATAGCACTTTCGTTGCCGGATGACAAGGGGGTTCCTTATCTCCCGTGCGGAATAAGGATCAGATCCCCCGGGTTCACCGGCCCGGGATTGGCCGATTCGATCAGCTCGCGCGTAGAGCCGAATTTCTTTGCGACCGTCCAGAGCGATTCCTCGCCGAGCCGGATCACGATCAGGGACGGGCGCTCTGTCTCATCCGCGGTGTCTATCTCCTCCAGTTCCATTTGACTCACATAGGTGAGCTCGGAAACGTCCGCCGCGTCGAGTGAGAGCTCGACCGGGCAGCGCAGCTCCACAGCTCCGTCTCCGGCGGCGGCGTACACCTCGCCGAAGCGTGCTGTTTCCGGCAGCGTCATACCGGCTGTCCCGCCGCCCTCGAACATGAGCGTGAGAACGCGGCTCATGGACGAGAGACTGCCGCGCTGGGTGCGGTAGAGCACGCGGACGCAGATGTTTTCCGAAGCGCCGTTCTCCGTCCGGACAGGAAACGCCGCCGTCACGCGGGTATACACGATCTCCTTCGGGGAATCCGGTGCTTCCAGCGTCTCACGCACCGACTGCCGAAGGACCGACGCTCGCGCCGTATTCAGCGTGCGGATGACGTCTGTTTTCAGGCGGCAGGCGTTTTTGAGACTGTAGGCGTCCGCAATATACCGGATCTCCGTCTCGCTGCGGCAGAGCGTCTGCGCGCACAGGTGCAGCTCCAAATGCAGCGAGGTTATGCCGTCGCTGCCGGAGAGCAGTTCCAGATAGCACCCGCCGGAGGTCAGTATCACGGTGGAAAGCTCCGCTTTTCCGTTCGCTATGTCAAGGATCTGGGAGAATGGGATGCGAAAGCTCTGCTGCTGCAGCGCATCGTCTCCGGCCGTCAGATACAGCGTATCGAGCCGAACCGTTCCCTGCAATATCATCTTTCCGCCGACCTGCTTGAGCTCCTCCACGGTCTCCGTATGCGAATAGCAGAGCAGTTTTTCCATCGGCGGGCATCCGGCGGGAAGCTCTGCCTCGTCGGATACAAGAAAGCTCTTCTCCTCGATGCCGGAGAGAAAGCTGACCGTCTTTGTGTCGGTCAGCGTATAAAGTCCCGGCGTCGGCTCCGCCTCTGTCGGGAGCTCCGCCGTCACGCTGCGATACGCCGCGACCGCGGCGCAGACCCCGACGCGAAACTGGATCTTCCGCGGGTTTAAAAGCCTGGCGTCCGCCGACGATACGCAGAGATTCGCGGCAAGTATATCGGTATCCTCCGTGCCCTCTGCCTCCGCGGAAAAGCTGACCGGAAGCTCCGCTTCGATCCTTTGCAGCCGCTCCGAATCCTCGCCGATATAGAGGACCGTTCCGCGGATGCTTCCCTCGATCCGGATGCTCCCCTGCTGCAGCGTTTTGGAGCGCAGATACACCGCGGCATCCACGTCCAGAATACGGGCGATGTCCGGCAGCGTATCGGAAACGACCGTTTCGAGCGTCTCCTCGCGGCTGAGTGTATCGGAATAAACAGGAGTACAGTATTGAATGGCTTCCCGTTTCAGATTGACTTCCATAGACATTCCTCTCCTTGTCCGTTTTCAATATACCGTATGAGGAACGCCCGAAAAATATGTCACAGCTTTGAAAGCATCCGATACAAAAATCCAGGAAGCCGGATATAAATGACCTTCATATACATATACGATCCTCCTCAACAGCAATTTCGATCGATACATATGCCGACGCCGATCAGACATGCGCCGAGCAAAAACCACCAGAAACCCTCCGGCAGGATCTGTGAGAGCAGGACGATGACCCCCACCGTTACGATGATCCACCCCACCGGTTTTTTTCGCCGATTTCCGCGCCGCATAAACAGTCCCCCGATGCGCACCTTGTTTATTACATAGTACGCACCGGGGGACCATATGTTCTTATTCCGTTTGGCGGACTTCCCAGTCCTTTTTCCGGTTCGCCTGCTCCCACAGACGGCGGTAGGAGTCGAGCCGCGAGGGATGGATCGCCCCTTCGTCCGCCGCGGCGTTCACGGCGCAATCGGGCTCGTTCCGATGCGTGCAGTCCGTGAACCGGCACGCCCCAAGATAGGGCTCAAACTCCGGGAAGCAATATTGCAGCTCTGCCGGGCGGATGGATTCCATCTGCTCGATATCAAAGGAGCCAAAGCCCGGCGTATCGGCGACGTACCCGCCGTTCGGCAGAGCAAAAAGTTCCACGTGGCGCGTCGTGTGGCGGCCGCGGCCGAGCTTCTGGCTCACCTCGCCGGTAAGCAGGGAAAGCTCCGGCGAAAGCGCGTTCAAAAGGCTGGATTTTCCGACGCCGGAGTTGCCCGTAAATGCGCAGACTCTTCCGGCAAGCCGCTCGGAAAGCTCCGGGAGCCCTTCGCCGGTGACGGCGCTCGTCCGCAGCACGGGGATGCCTGAGGCGGAGTAAATGGAGAAAAGCTCGTCGCCGGAATTGAGATCGGCCTTATTGATGCAGAGAAGAAAGTCGCACGAATGATGTGCCGCGAGCGCGGATACGCGGTCGATGAGGAACGGGTCCGTGACCGGATTGACCGCCGCAGCGAGCATCACCATGAGATCGATGTTGGCGACAGCCGGACGAATGAAATAGTTCCGCCGCGGGAGAATCTCCCGCACACTGCCTGTGCCGTCCGATGACACATCCAGCCGCACACGGTCGCCGACGAGCGGGCTCGTTCCGTCGAGACGGAACTTTCCCCGCGCGCGGCAGGTGACGAGCTCCGCGCCGGTATCGACATAGTAGTAGCCGCTCAGCGCCTTGATGATCCGTCCTTCCATGCGCGTCACTCGGCGTTCGGATCCTGCGTCGGGACCGGCGAGGGCGAGGGTGTCGGCGTCGTTTCGGGTCCGAGCGAGATCTGCAGATAGATCTTGGAGTACGCGGGGATCTCCGTTCCGGCCTCGACCGTCTGGCTGACAACATAGTCCACGGGGATCGTGTTGTTGTAAACGTAGCTCACGGAAACGAGCGTCAGCCGCGCCGCGGTAAGCTCCGCTTCCGCCGTGGCGTAGTCCTTGCCGACGAGATACGGCATGATGACTGTTTCGGTCTTGGCTCCCTGGCTGATCGTGAGATAGACCGTCGCGCCCGCAGGGAGCTTCTCCCCCGGCGAGGGGCTGATCTGCATTACGCAGTCCGCCGCGACATCGTCGGAATCGGCAAACGTTTTGTCCACAACAAAGCCGAGCTTTTCCAGCTCGCTCGTCGCTTCGCGATAATCGTAGTTGAGAAGGTTCGGGATTTCGGTTAACATAACACCAGTACTCACCGTAAGCGTCACATGGATGCCGTCCGAAGTCAGCATATAGCTCTTTCCCGCGTCGGGCGACTGGCCGATGATGATGCCGCGCTCGACGTTCGGGTCGATCTCGTAAATGAGATCAAAGTTGTATTTCCCTTTGAATTCTTTGCTGTTGATGATGGTCTCGTAGTTGCTGCCGACAAAGTTCGGGATGGCGACACGCTGGTTAACAACGAATATATCGCTCAGAAAATAGTTCCAGAGAAAGACGGCAATGATCAAAATGGCGGCCATCACGCCGAAAAAGCCGGAGAGCATGCTGACGCGGTGGGCGCGGCGGCGGCGTCGGACATAGTCCTCCTTGCCAAGCTCGCCCGCCGTGCTCAGCGGCGCAACGTTGCCCTCGATCCTGTCAAGTGAGCCGGTGAGCGATTTCTGCAGCGCTTCGAGATCGGCGGCAAGCGCGTCCGCCGTCTGATAGCGGTTATCGAGCGAGGCTTCCATCGCCTTCATCACGATCTTTTCGAGCGCTTCCGGCACCGACGGCGCGATCTCGCGCAGAGGCGTCGGGACAGCCGAGAGGTGCTTGAGCGCAACCGTCCGGTCATCGTCGCCATCAAACGGCAGCTTGCCGGAGAGCATTTCATACATGACGATGCCGAGCGAATAGATATCGCTCCGTCCGTCCACCGGAAGGCCCCTGGCCTGCTCCGGCGAGATATAATGCACCGAGCCGATGGCTTCATTCTCCACGTCCGGCACTTCGGACTGAAGGTTGGCGATGCCGAAGTCCGCGACCTTGATGACGCCGTCATTGACGACAAGGATATTCTGCGGCTTGATATCACGGTGGACAATGCCTTTCCCGTGCGCATGGGCGAGCGCCCGCGCGATCTGCAGCGAGAAATCCACTGCCTGCACCGCGTCGAGCGGGCCGTGGTCCTGCAGATACTGTTTGAGCGTGATGCCGTCCACGAGCTCCATAACGATGTATTCCACATGATCGGTGCGGCTCACGTCATACACGCCGACGATGTTCGGGTGGCTGAGCTTTGCGATCGCCTGCGATTCCGTCTGGAAGCGGCGGCGGAACTTTTCGTTCTTCGCAAGCTCCGGACGCATGATCTTCACCGCCACATAGCGGTTCAGCCGGTGGCACATCGCTTTATATACGACCGCCATGCCGCCGCTGCCGATCAGCTCTACGAGCTCATACCGGCCATCGAGCATCATGCCGCGGTATTTATCCTGATTTTTCGTATCCATATCGTTCCCCCGTAGGTTCATCGGCGCACGAGCGCCAGCGTGACGTTGTCCGGCGCGCCGCGGTCGAGCGCCATGCGCAGAAGCTCACGGCAGACCGCATCGTCATCCGTGGACGCCAGAAGAAGGGATTCCATCTCCCCGGCGTCAACAAGATTGCTGAGCCCGTCGGAGCAGAGCAGCAGCGCGTCGCCGGGACGGATGTCCAGCCGGAAAATATCGCTGCGAATGGTTCGTTCCAATCCGACAGCCCGCATGATCACGTTCTTTCGCGGATGGGAACGGGCTTCATCCTCGGTGATCAGCCCGCGGTCCACCATGCTCTGCACGAGCGAATGATCGCGCGTGACCTGCTGGAGCTGGCCGTCCGCCAGCCAGTAGCACCGGCTGTCGCCGATGTTGACGACGGCGGCATCTTCCGGACGCACAAGCGCGGCCACAAGCGTCGTACCCATACCACGGCAGCTCTCGTCGCGGAAGGCGCGGTCATATACCTTCAGATTGGCATATGCCGCCGCTTCGCGCAGGACCTGCGCCGCATCGGATTTCGGTTCACGGCGCAGCATATCTTCCGCATACTGCATGAATGAGTCAGCGGCGACCGCCGAGGCGATCTCGCCGCCATGCACGCCGCCCATGCCGTCGCACAGCGCCGCAAGAACATATTCGCCATCCGGCGAAAGGCTCAGGCGGTAGGCGTCCTGATTGGCGGAACGTACTTTTCCCTTGTCGGTAATGCCGAAAGCGTTCATTTTGCTTCCCTCGTCATTTTGCGGCGAAGCTGTCCGCAGGATGCGTCCACATCGCTGCCGAGACGCCGCCGTATGGTCGTGTTGACTCCGTTCTTCGTAAGTATATTCACAAACCGTTTGAGATTCTCCGGTTTGGATGGCTCAAAGCTGCGCTCATCCACATGGTTGAGCGGAATGAGATTGACATGCGCCGCGAGCGGCTTTACCCGCCGGGCAAGCAGCTCCGCCTGCTCCGGGGAATCGTTCACGCCGTCGATCATCGCATATTCAAACGATATGCGCCGTCCGGTTTTGTCATAATAGGCTTTGCATTTGCGGAAAAGCTCGTCCACGCCGCGGCCGCGGTTGGCCGGCATGATGCGGCTGCGCGTTTCGTCGTCCGGCGCGTGCAGCGATACGGAAAGCGTGATCTGGAGATCGCGCTCCGCCAGATCGTCGAAGCGCTCCGTCAGCCCGCAGGTGGAGAGCGATATATGACGCATGCTGATATTGCGTCCCTCCGGGTGGTTGATGAGCTCCAAAAACCGCATGACGGTATCAAAATTATCCAGCGGTTCGCCAATGCCCATCAGAACGATGTGAGAAACCGGCAGACCGGATTCCTTTTCGGAAAACAGCACCTCGTCAAGCATTTCCGACGGCGTGAGATTCCGCACAAGGCCGCCGATGGTCGAAGCACAGAACGCGCATCCCTGCCGGCAGCCGACCTGCGAGGAGATGCAGACCGTATTCCCGTAGTGATACCGCATGACGACCGTTTCCACGGCGTTTCCGTCATGCAGCTCCCAGAGGAACTTGATCGTGCCGTCCTCGGCGGACTGCTGCTTTTTAAGCACCCGCGGCGCGGAGAGAGTGCAATGCTCAGAAAGCTCCTGCCGGAGCGCACGGGGGAGATTCGTCATTTCATCCCACGAGCCGCAGCCGGCGGAAAACCAGCGAAAGAGCTGCTTTGCCCGATACGCCGGCTGTCCGAGCGAGCGGAGATACTCCGCCAGCTCTTCCGGAAGCATGGATTTTATATCGATTTTTTCGGTCAGTTCAGCCATTTCGTCTCATACGGCAATAGAAAAAGCCGTCCGTATCATATTCCTGCGGCAATATGAGCCGCTGCTCCTCGCGGACAAAGTCCGGATGATCGTGAAGAAATCGTTCCGCAACATCCTCGTTTTCCTCATGGAAAACGGTGCAGGTGGAATAAAGAAGGATCCCACCCGGCCGGACGCACGCGGCAAGCCCATCCGCGATCCGCTTCTGTATTGCCGGGAGACCGGCAAGCGCTTTGGGGTCCTTATAGCGGATCTCCGGCTTTTTGCGGATAACGCCCATGCCGGAGCACGGAACGTCCGCAATGACAAGATCGAAGCTCCCGCGGAGCGCTTCATACGGCTTGGAAGCGTCCATCGGCGCAGTGCGGATGATGGAAAAACCGAGTCTCTCGGCGTTTTCCTCTACAAACCGGAGCTTTTTTTCGTGAAGATCACAGGCGAGAATTTCCCCTTCGTTTTCCATCAGCGACGCGCAGAGAAGGCTCTTTCCGCCGGGCGCGGAGCAGGCATCCAGCACGCGCATCCCTTTTTTCGGCGCGGCGCACAAAACACTCATCGCTGCGGCGGCATCCTGCACAAAGAACTCGCCCGCAGCAAAGCCGGGGAGCGCGGCAGCGTTGCCTTTATCCTCCACGCACACGGACACGGAGGAAAGCTCGCTGACATGCGCGCGAACGCCCGCCAAGGAAAAACGCTCCACAAGTGACGGCGCGTCGCCGTACCGGGTGTTCACCGAGACTGTGAGCTGCGGCGCGCGGTTGCTTGCCGCAAAAAAGGCGCGCGCCCCGTCATAGCCAAGCTCGGAAACTATCCGCTCACAGAGCCACAGTGGGTGGCTGAACCGGACGGAGAGCTCCTGCGCTGTTCCGATGTTTGGGATCTCCGGGAGGTTTTCCCGGTTTTCCGCAACGCGGCGCAGCACGGCATTCACCAGACCTGCGGCACGGGAGCCGGAGCGTTTCGTCTGTTCGACCGCTTCGTTGACCGCCGCCGACACGGGTATTTTATCCATAAACAGGAGCTGGCAGACACCGAGCCGGAGAATATCCAAAAGGTTCGGCTCAAGCTTTGCGGCAGGAACGCTGGAATAGCAGCCGATGTAATAATCACAGAGCGCCGCGTTCTGCAGCACGTCCAGACAGAGCTTTGTGCAGAGTGCCGTGTCGCGCTCATCCAGAGTAAACTTTTCCGCCGCCGTCTGGATCGTCTGCTGCGACCAGGTGTCAAACCTCCGGCAGCGGGCGAGGACATACAGCGCCGCCTCGCGGGCGCCCGCCGTGCCGTTAGCCATCGGCCTTCATCGGGTGGCCGAGCAGAAAAGCCGCTGCGCTCATGCGCTTCTTCCCTGCCGCCTGTATCTCGGTGATGCGAAGAGTCTGGCCGCCGCCGCAGGCGACTTCAATGCCCGCTTTTCCGGCGGATACGATCTTTCCGGGCGCAAGCGCTGTTTTCGTATCGGTGTATTCCGCGCCGAACACGCGAAACGATACGCCGCCGAGCTCCGCCGTGGCCACCGGCCACGGATCCAGACCGCAGATGTGCTTCACGATCTCACGCGGCGATTTGTTCCAGTCGATCGGGCACATTTCCTTATGGAGCATTTTCGTGTAGGTGGCGTCTGCCTCGTTCTGCGGTACGCGGACAACATCACCGGAAGCGATCTTTCGCACGGTCTCCACAAGAAGCTCTGCGCCGAGCGATTTGAGCCGGTCAAAGAGTTCCCCGGACGTTTCAAACTCGCCGATCTCCGTTTCGCGCGAAGCGATCACGTCCCCGGCGTCCATCGCCGCAGCCATGTACTGCACGGAAACGCCGGTCGTCTTGTCCCCGTTGAGCACCGCCCATTGAATGGGCGCAGCGCCGCGGTATTTCGGCAGGAGCGAGCCATGGACATTGATGCTGCCGTATTTTGCCACGTCAAGAAACGTCTGCGGCAGAATACGGCCGTAAGCCACGACCACAAGAAGCTCCGGAGCGAGCGTGCGCAGAAGCTCCGTTGCCGCGCCGTCCTTGAAGGTTACGGGCTGATATACGGGAATGCCGCGCTCCACGGCCAGCGTTTTCACCGGAGAAAAGCTCTCCTGCATGCCGCGGCCCCGCGGCTTGTCCGGCTGCGTGAAAACCGCGGCAACGTCCTCACCGGCCTCGAGAAGCGCGCGCAGCGATTCTTCCGCAAAGTCCGGCGTACCCATAAAAACAATTCTCATTCTTTATCGTCTCCGCCGTAGAGCTCTTCCATTTCCTCGTCTGTGTACATATGCGTCGCGCGGTCGGTAAAGAGAACGCCGTCGAGATGGTCGATCTCGTGGCAGAAGCAGCGGGCGGTAAGACCGGTGCCTTCGACCTCAAACGTGTTGCCGTTCCGATCCTGTGCGCGGACTTTGACATGGTTCGGGCGCTTGACGACGCCGTACCGCTCCGGCAGGCTCAGGCAGCCCTCGCCGCCCTCCTGCTCGCCGTCCCGTTCGATGATCTCGGGGTTCACGAGCTCGATAAAATACTCGTCCTCCCCTTCCGGAACGTTGGTTTCCATCACAATGCAGGCGCGGCGGATAATGCCGACCTGCGGCGCGGCGAGGCCGACACCGTTCGCCTGCGAAAGTGTCTCCTTCATGTCGTCCAGCAGCTGATGCAGCCGCTCGTCGAAGGCCGTATACGGACGGCAGACCTTCCGCAGCGCAGGGTTTTCCTCAGTCAGAATATTTCTAAGCGCCATAGTATTTCACTCCATTGGGTTATAGTCGGCAAAGACCGACACGCCCTTGTATTCTTTTGCGGTATTGCATTGAATGAGAAGACCGGATATAAGTGTCCGGATCTCCTTGTCAAACCGGCAATGCAGCGTTACACGGTAGCGGTAGCGGTTGCTGACACGCACGACCGGCAGCGGCGCGGGGCCGAGCACAGCGGCGTCCTTTCGTCCGCGAAGCTCCGATCTTATCCGGTCGCGGATGTAGGTGCAGCACCGGAGGACGGCAGATTCATCCTCCGCCGACACCGTGACGGTCACGATATCCGAAAACGGCGGACAGTTCTGCAGCCGCCGCAGCTCGATCTCTTCGGCATAAAAGCCCTCATAGTCCTGCCGGGACGCCATGCCGATCACGGGATTCTGCGGCGTGAACGTCTGGATGATCGCCCGTCCGGGCTTTGCGCCGCGGCCCGAGCGCCCGACGACCTGCGTGATCAGAGAAAAGCAGCGCTCTCCCGCGCGGTAATCGCCGCAATACAGGAGCTGGTCGGCGGAAATAACGCCGACGAGCGTCACGTTCTCAAAATCCAGACCCTTTGTGACCATTTGTGTGCCGATGAGGATCGGCACCTTCTTCTCCCGAAACTGGGAGAGGATCTTCTCGTGCGAACCCACAGGGGAAACGGAATCCGCGTCCATACGCAGTATCTCCACATCCGGCAGTGCCTCGCGCAGATGATCCTCGAGCTTCTGCGTGCCGGTGCCGAACTGGTTGAGCAAGCCGCCGCATTCGGGACAGGCATCGTCGAGCGCTCGCGTGTAGCCGCAGTGATGGCAGACGAGCCGCCGGGTGACGCTGTGCCACGTGAGATTCACGCTGCAATGCGGACAGCTGTAGGTATAGCCGCACTCACCGCAGGCGACAAGGCTTGCCGCGCCGCGGCGGTTCAAAAACAGGATGCTCTGCTCGCCGCGGGAAATGTTTTCCCGCAGCTCGTGCAGCAGCACACCGCTTACTTCGCTGCCGTTTCCGCCGCGAAGTTCCTGCCGCATATCTACGATGCGGACGGATGGCAGCTGACGGGCGTTGAAGCGGTTTTTCAGGGTAAACAGATGATACACGCCCTTTTCGGTGCGGTAGCGGCTTTCCACATCCGGCGTCGCGCTGCCGAGAAGCAGAAGCGCGTTGGAGGATGCGCATCGGAACTTGGCGGCGTCGCGGGCGTGGTAGCGCGGGGAGTTTTCGGATTTGTAGGTATACTCCTGCTCCTCATCCATGATGATGAGGCCGAGATCGCTGCACGGGGCAAAGACGGCGCTTCTCGTTCCGATCACAACGCGTGCTCTTCCGGTCTTGATGCGCTTCCACTCATCGTAGCGCTCGCCAACGGCGAGAGAGCTGTGGAGTACCGCGACGTCATCTCCGAAGTATGAGGAGAAAATGCGGATCATCTGCGGCGTGAGCGCGATCTCCGGCACGAGCAGGATGGACGCCTTCCCTTTTCGGCGCATGGCGTCGATCAGATGGACGTACACAGATGTCTTGCCGCTTCCGGTGACGCCATAGAGGAGCGACGCCGATGCATGCTCGCCGTCGTACAGCGATAGGATGCCCTCAAACGCCGCGCGCTGCTCCTCGTTGAGCACCGGCAGCGGGGATTGCTCCTCGCTGCGGAGCACGGAGCGGCGGAACACCTCGTCCTGCGTGATCTCCGCCAGTCCCGCTTTTACCAGCGCATTGACGGACGAGGACGAAGCGCCTGTGAAATAGCAGAGCTCGGAAAAGGAAACCCGATCCAGCGTACACAAAAGACGCAGACACGCGCTTTGCAGCGGCGCGCGCTTCTCGCGGCGGTCCGCCGCGACCTGCGCGTCCTCCGTCGAAACAGTCAGAGAGACCATGCGGATCTTTTTATCGCCGACGCGGCGCTTTTCGCGGCTGTCCGTTTCCAGAACGCCCTTGCGCACGAGCGACTGCAGCGCCCGTGCCGGGCTCACATTCTCAAAAAGCCGCTCCAGATCGACCAGCGGACAGCTTCCGCCATGGGCAAAAACGGCATCGAGAACAAGCTGCTCCTGCGCAGACTTTCCCGCTGCGGCATACGCGCTCTCCCGGTCAAAACCGGCGCAGAGCGTATATACCGACTCCATCTGGTACCAGAGTCCGGCGGGCAGCATCGCGTGTACGGCATCGTATACCGTGCAGAAATACCGCTCGCGCAGCCAGACCGCCAAGCGGATCATCTCCGGGGAGAGCACGGGCGACGCGTCCAGCACCGAGGCAATGCTTTTCAGCCGCATACCGGACTGCGCCGTACCGAGAGACAGAACGATCCCCTCCGTGCGGCGGTTGCCGCCGCCGAACGGGACAACGACACGCACGCCCGGCACGACCTTATCTGCGAGCGCGGGCGGAATGCGGTAGTCAAACGGTCGGTCTACCCAGTATGTCGCGGCGGCGACAGCGATTTTTGCCGTTGCCGGCGAATCAGTCATCCGTCTTTTCCAGCGTCAGTTTGCCGGAATACACTTCGTCGATCGCCATGGAGACCGGCTTCTTATCGAGGATCTCGCCGTTTTCCTCGGCTTCGTTCGCGATCTGGCGGGCGCGGCGCGCAACAAGGTTCACGAGAAGGTAGCGGCTGCCGACCTTATCAACAAGGCTCGCCATCGGGGGATAAAGCATCATAACAGATTCCATTCCTTTCTGATCCGGCGTTTACCGGTGCAAAACATTGTATGCGATTTATTTGTCGAGGATGGCTCCGAGCTCGCGGGATGCGCGGTCCGGGTCATCGTTGATCACAGTATAATCATAGCTTGGAGCCAGCGCCATCTCACGCCGTGCTGTGTCGAGCCGCGCACGGATCGTCTCTTCCGATTCCGTCCCGCGGCCGCGGAGACGGCGTTCCAACGCCTCCAGCCCCGGAGGAGCAAGGAACACGGTAACGGCTTCGGGCAGCTTCCGCTTCACCTGCGCCGCTCCCTGGACCTCAATGTCCAGAATCACGGACACGCCGCTTTCCAGCCGCGCACAGACCTGCGACTTCGGCGTACCATAGCAATTGCCGACAAACTCGGCATGCTCTAACAGCTCGTCATTTCGGAGCATTTCCTCAAAGCGCTCTCGGGAAACGAAAAAGTAATCGACGCCCTCCCTCTCTCCGGGGCGCGGGCGGCGTGTTGTGGCGGATACGGAGAACTCCACATTCTCCCGCCCCGCCATCATCTTTCCGATCACGGTGGATTTTCCGCAGCCGGACGGCCCGGAAATCACCAGCAGCTTACCGCGTTTCATTCCTCGTCCCTTTCCTCCGCCGAAGGCTCTTCGCTGCGGCCGATCATGCGGGCGCTGACCGTTTCGGGCTGGAGCGCCGAGAGGATCACATGGCCGCTGTCCATGATGATGACCGCGCGCGTGCGGCGGCCATAGGTCGCGTCGATCAGCTCGCCGCGCTCGCGGACATCCTGAACGATGCGCTTGATCGGCGCGGATTCCGGGCTGACGATAGCGATCAGACGCGAGGCGGAAACGAGATTGCCGAAACCGATGTTAATGAGCTTCATATCCGCACCTCATTCCACGTTCTGCAGCTGCTCGCGGATCTTCTCGATCTCGGATTTGAGATCGACCACGACCTTGGCGAGAGATGCGTCGCTGCACTTGGAGCCGATGGTGTTGGATTCGCGGTTGAATTCCTGCACAAGGAAGTCCATCTTACGGCCGATCGGAGAGCCTTCCTCCAGCATGGTACGGAACTGCGCAATGTGGCTGCGGAGCCGGACCGTCTCCTCGTCCACGGCGGTGCGGTCGGCGAAGATCGCAGCTTCGGTGATGACACGCTGCTCATCGAGCGAGCGGTCGGCCAGAATGTCGCGCAGACGCGCTTCGAGACGCTCGCGGTATTCCTTCACCGTCTGCGGGGATCGCTCCTCCACGACGGAAACAAGCCCCTCAATGGTTTCGAGCTTTCCGAGCATGTCCCGGCGCAGCCGTTCGCCTTCGCGCTCGCGCATGGCGTTGAATTCCTCCACGGCTTTTGCCGTGATCTCCGAGAGCGCCGCGGCGGCTTTGTCTTTATCCAGCTCGCGCCGCTCGACCGTGAGCACATCCGGGAACCGGGCAAGGCTGAATGCATTGAGTCCGCTTTCGAGTCCGAGCGTTTCGGCGATGCGCGCGACCGCGTCGCGGTAGCCGCAGGCAAGTTCCTCATTCACCGAAACGACCGTCCCGGAATCCTGCGAAGCCTGCGCCGATACAAAAACATCCACCTTGCCGCGCGAAACGCCGGCGGAGACCGCCTGCTTTACCGTATCCTCGGCAAAAAGGAAATTACGCGGCAGCCGGACCGAACAGTCCAGATAGCGGTTGTTCACGCTTTTCAGCTCAACGGTGATCTCCTGACCCTCTACGGAGCCCTTGGCGCTTCCGTAGCCGGTCATACTGAGCAGTTTTCCCATTTCTTCCCATCTCCCCAAATATGTGAATCAAAATGTTATCAACAGCAGCAAATAAACGGCGCGCAGCCGCCGGAGGCGGCCATCAGCGCCATGCACGGGCAAAACGCGCCGCAGTCGAGCGTGTTCATTCCAACGGCGCTTCCGCCCGCAAACGGGCCGTTCGCCTGACTTTCCATCTGAGCGACCGCCTGACGGTATTCCGCATTGCCGGGATCCATCGACGCCGCCTGGCGGAAGTATTTGGATGCCTCGTCCATCCAGCCGCGGTGATATGTCACCGCCCCCATAAGGAAATGCCATTCCGCATTCCGATCCACGATCGAGCCGAGGATCATCTCCGCGCGGGCGAGATCGCCCGCCATGATCGCCGAGCGAACGTCCCGGTAGGGGCCGCTCGCGCTGCCGGAGGATGTGCTGCCGGGCTGCGTATAGGTCTTATACTGCGCCCCACCGCCTGCGCGTTCCTTCGTGATCGCGTCGTATGCCTCGTTGATCTGCTTCATCTTCTCCTGCGCGAGATCGGCGAGGGGGTTGTTGGCGTAGTTGTCCGGGTGGTATTTCCGGGCAAGCTCGCGGTATTTCTTTTTTATCTCCTCATCGGATGCCGTTCGGGAAACGCCCAGAACAACGTAAGGATCTGTCATTCACTTACTCCCTGTCGGACGGATCAGAGATCCTCCGTGTTTTTTCTGTTTTTCTTCCATGTTCCGGCAAACACCGCGTCGGCAACATGCGGAACGCCGCAGGATAGGATGTTTTCGATGATGGGCGTCCACGTGCTCTCCGGCAGGAGCGCCGCGGCGCTCATCGCGCGGGAAAGGGAGAGATTCAGCGTGGCGCGAATCTCCGCTTTTTCCTCCGCCGTAATGACTTCGGAGCCGAAGCGCAGGCAGAGCGGGTTGTATCGGCCGTTTTTCCGATCGTCGGAGTAATCGTCCGCCGCGTCCAAAATATATACGGCGCGTCCGACGTGATAGAGTATCTCGCTTTGCAGCCGCCGCTGCATCTCGTCCGCCAGCCGGTCCGCCGGAAACGCCATAAGACGCGCGAAGCAATCCGCCGCCTCGTCGAGAGACGCGCTGCCGCGCTCCTCTACTGCCGCGAGCTGAGAAAGGCACTGCCGGACGTTCTCGTCAAATTTCGGCTGTCGGGCCGCCGCTTTGCGGCAGCGGCTTCGCAGGAGACGGAGAGCAAGTCGGGCGCGTATCGACCGAAAGCCCTTTTCGTCGGCGGCATCGTCCTGCATTTTTTGATACGCGAGGATGACCGTGTAATCTGCGGCGTCGAAAAGCTCCGTCATGCCGCAGATGCAGGGCTGCTTTCGCAGCGGATGGACAACGCATCGCCGCTGCTCGATCGCCGTCTCCGGCGATAGCGAGAGCAGCGCGAGAAACGTCATGTCGTACCCGATGAGAAAGCGGGCCAACACCCCGTACCGCTGCCGGAGCGCCTCACAGAGGCCGCAGTACGCCGAGCGGAACCGGCGGTATTCATTTATGCGAAGCTCGCCGATATCCGGTCGAATGTAGCCGTACATACTCTCTTAATGCTTTTCCTTGAGCGTGATATAGATCTTATATTCGCCGACGCAGCCCGCTTCGGGGAAGCCGTCGATCTTGATCTCGACCGTCGGGGTGAAAACGCCGGAGGCGTTCGTGCCGAGATTGGAGAGATCGGCCACAGCGCGGAGATTCACCTCGCTGATCTGGTCAAGGACCTCCTGCGGGGCGCGGACCGTGACGTTGAGCGCCTGCGTGATGTTCTCCGCGGTGTAGCCTTCGGGAACGTTGATGCAGACGATATTTTCCGGATTCACGGAGAAGGACTTCGTGGCAACGCCCGTGATGGATACTCTCACCGTTGCCTCGGTAACGCCGGTCATATTCTCGGTGCCGTTCGGCGGGATGATGGTGTAGGTGGCGGAGAAGTCCGTGGCGAAGCTCGAAAGATTGATCGTGCCGAGAATAAGCTTCGTCGTGCTGTCGATGGCAGAGGCATCTCCCGCAAGCATGATCGTCTTCGGTTCAATGTCAATGCGGGTGTTGGCGTCGCGCGTTGCGCCGCCGCCGTCGATGATCGTTACGTCAAGCGGCACTTCCTTCGTGGAAAGCACGTTCAGCGTCACGGTGACTTCTTCCGTTTCACGCTGGATGGAAGAGTCTTCGATCGGGTTATCGTCGGAATCGACGAGAGAATACGTCGTGGAATAGCTCAGCGTGCGGTCCACGTCCTCACGCGTAATGGCCACAAACGCATGGTCGACTTTGGAGATGACCGTCTTCGGCCCGCTGATGGCAACGACCAGAGGATCGAACACCATGCTCTCGTCGGCAAGATATCCGTCCGCCGTGTTGCCGGTGAACGCGCCCTTGACCTCAATGGTCTTGCGGGCGAGCTTGTCCACATAGAAATTCACGACGTCCGATGACGTGTGGACGAGCGTTATTTCGTTCGCGTTCACGCCGGCGGGATAGGAGATATCGTAGGAAACCGAATACCGCCCGTCCGCCGCAACGTTGCTGAGATTCACCGTTGCCGTCACGTTGGAGTTTGTGAGCTTGGAGAGCACGCGGCGCGTGCCGGAGAGCGTCAGGTTAACGGTGGTGCGGTCCTGCTCGGTGACGATGAGATCGCTCGACGCGCGCATCGCGTCCGCGCCGAGAAACTCGATCTTTACGCCGGTGAGCGTTTTTTCCACCTCAACGCCCTCGGTCGTCGTCACATACATCCAGAGAAGCGACGCCGCAAGCAGCGAGAGGATCATCCAGAAAACACGGCTGTCCGTGACTCGTTTGAGATCCAGCTTTTTCCTTTCTTTCGTTTCGTTTGAATTATTCATCGGCTTTGTCCTTTTCTTTCCGGCGGAGGAAGCGGAATGCGCCCGTCGGTTCCTCTTTCACTTCGGGAATCAGCTCATTGCGGAGGATCTTTTCAAAGGTGTCCTTTGTGAGATGCCGCTTGAGCATTCCGTTGACCGCCACGGAGATCGCGCCGGTCTCTTCCGACACGATCACTACAACGGCGTCTGACGCTTCGCTCATGCCGATGCCGGCGCGGTGGCGCATGCCGAGTTCCTTGCTCAGGTTGGGGTTGTTGGAGAGCGGAAGCATGCATCCGGCCGCCTGGATCCGTCCGCTGCGGATGATCGCAGCGCCGTCGTGCAGGGGCGCTTTGGGATAGAAAATGTTTTTCAGAAGCTCCGCCGTCGTTTCCGCATCGAGGATCGTGCCGGTGCGGATCTGGTCGTCGAGACGGTTATCGCGCTCAAAGATGATGAGCGCACCGGTACGCGTTGCGGACATATCCACGCAGGCAAGCACCGTCTGCGTAATGGCGGCATCGGCATTCAGTGTGTGCGGCGCGCCCAAAAGCCGGGAGAAGATCGACCCTGTGCCGAGCTTTTCCAAAAACCGGCGGATCTCCGGCTGGAACAGCACGACCAGCGCGAGAAGACCTACCTGCACGGCGTTGCGGAGAATGTAGTTCACGGTGTAGAGCTGCATCTCGCCGGACAGCCAGAGCGCAAGGAGTATATATACGATACCCTGAAACAGCTTGTTCGTCTTCGTGCGGCGGACCAGCGTGATCAGGAAATAGAAGAACGCTGCGACAAGAAGGATATCGACGATATCCATCACGCGGATCGTGCCGAGATGACCGAACGCCTGTCTCAGCGATGACCAGAAATTATCCATAGGACTGTCCCTTCCTTGGTTTTTGCTGTGTAAATTACATTATACTGGATTTAACGGATTATAGCAAATAATTGGTTACAATTTGTAGCTATTTTTTAAAATATTTTCGATAACGTCCGCCGCGCGGTCAATCTCCCGCGGCGTATTGAACGGCGAAACGCTCAGCCGGACCGTTCCGGTTTGGAGCGTGCCCGCCGTATCATGCGCGAGCGGGGCGCAGTGCAGCCCGGACCGGACGGCGATCCCCGCTGCGCCGAGCCGTTCGGAGAGTGCATCACAGCTCATGTTCTCCGGCACGACGGAGAGCACGCCGGACTGGTCATTCTTATCCGAATAATAGACGCGCAGCCCCGGCAGATTGTTCAGTCGCGCGGCAAGGCGGCGCATAAGCCGCTCTTCTTCGGCATAAATGCGCTGCGTTGTCCTCCGTCGTATATAACGGACGCCTTCACGCAGACCGGCAATGCCGCAGACGTTGTGCGTTCCGGCTTCCAGCCGTTCGGGCAGCGTTTCGGGCATAAAATGGCTGCGGCTGTCGCCGCCGGTCCCGCCGGACAAAAGCGGCATCCCCGCGTCCCGGCAGAGCAGGATCCCTGTTCCCTGCGGGCCGAGAAGTCCCTTGTGCCCCGGCATGGCGGCAAACGCCGCGCCGAGCCCCGGAAAATCGAGATCCAGGATACCGGCGCTCTGCGATGCGTCCACGATCAGCGGCACACCGAATCGCCGGCAGAGCGCCGCGATCTCCCGCACCGGCAGAATGAAGCCGAATACATTGGACACGCAGGTGCAGACGGCAGCGTCACACTCCGGGAGATGCCGCTCAAACCAGTCGATCAGCGCCGCTGAATCGAAAAGCGGCGTATCCGAAGTCAGAATGCTCGCGCCGGAAGCGTAGAGCGGACGCATAACAGCGTTGTGCTCAAAGCCGGACACCGCAACGCGCATTCCTTCCCGCACCAGAGAATGGACGGCAATGTTGAGTGCGTGTGTGGCGTTCATCGTAAAGACCACGTTTTCGGGCTGCGTCATGTGAAAGAGTGCCGCCGCTTCCTCCCGGCAGGCAAAAACCGTTTCCGCGGCGCGCATGGCGGCGGCGTGGTCGCCGCGGCCGGGGCTCGCGCAGCTCTGCATGGCGCGCACCACGGCGCGCGCTACTTCCGGCGGCTTCTGGAGCGATGTCGCCGCGCTGTCCAGATAGATCACAGCGGCACCTCCCGGTATTCCCCGGTAAGGCGGGAGAGCAGAAACGCCCTGCCGCGGTCGATGCCGCGCTCATCGAGCAGTGCGACCGCCCGACGCAGCTTTGCTTCGTTCAGCCGCACACCGTAGCCGCAGCCTTTTTCGGTGAGTCCCTGCGGTGCTTTCATAACGTACGACGGAATTCCGGCCAGACTTAACGCCCGGCTCCCCCGCTGCGCATACGTCAGCGAGCGGAACAAAATGATCGCATACATAATAAATCCCCCTGCATACGAGATGGCACCCCATTCTATGCAGAGGGAAAAACTATGGTTTATTTCTCCGAGATCAACGCCACGGCCATGGTGGAAATGCCCTCGCCGCGGCCGGTGAAGCCGAGGTGCTCCTCCGTCGTAGCCTTCACGCTCACACAGCCTTCCGGAACACCCATTGCCTCCGCCAGACGAAAGCGCATCTCCGGAATGTACGGCATGAGTTTGGGCCGCTGCGCAACGATCGTAGCATCCGTATTAACGATCTCCCAGCCGTGAGAGCGCAGATGTGCGCACACAGCGGATAGGAGCTTCAGACTGTCCGCTCCGGCGTACCGCTCGTCCGTATCCGGAAATAGCTGCCCGATATCGCCGAGCGCCGCCGCGCCGAGCAGCGCATCCATGATCGCATGGGAAAGCACATCGGCATCCGAATGACCAAGCAGCCCTTTGTCATATGGAATATCCACGCCGCCGAGAATGAGCTTTCGCCCCTCGGTCAGCCGGTGAACATCGTAACCCTGTCCGATCCGCATCCGCTTACTCCCCGCGCGTTTTTAAGATCGCCTCTGCCGTAGGGATATCGACCGGTCCGGTGATCTTGATGTTTTCGGGCGAGCCCTTGGAGAGGTGGACTTTCACGCCCATCGCCTCCACTGCGGCGCAGTCGTCCGTATATTCCTTCTTTTCCGCGATAGCGCGCGTGAGAGCGGCCTTGATAATCTCCGGAACAAACGCCTGCGGCGTCTGGATGGCGGCAAGCGCGCTGCGGTTTAGCGTTCGCACAACGGTGTCGTGATCGGCCTCCTTGACCGTATCGGTAACAGGCACGGCAGGAGCAGCACATTTATAGAGCGCGGCGCTGTGCAGCGCATCGTACACGATCTCCTCCGTTACAAGCGGACGAGCGCCATCGTGAATGAGTACATATTTTGCATTGCGCCGGATCTGTACGAGACCGGCCAGCGCGGATTCGGTGCGCGAAGCGCCGCCGACAACGACCTTCCCAACCTTATCGACACGGTATTCGCGGCAGAGCGCGGCGACCTTTTCGAGCGATTCGAGACGCGTTACCACAACGATCTCGTCCACACAGCTGCAGTCGTTCAGCGCGGTAAGCGTTCTTGCAAGCACCGGCTTTCCGGCGAGATCCATAAAGAGCTTGTCCTCGCCCATCCGTGTAGAAGCTCCGGCTGCAACGACAACAACGCTGCAGGAGGTGTTTTTGGCTCGGCGAAGAAAATCAGAAAAGCGACTCATCGGTTTAATACACTCCGTTTTTTCGGTTTGCGCAGGCACTGATCCAGCTGAGCCTCCGCGAAGTCATACGGACAATTCACGGAGAGGGATATCTCCGAGAGCAGGATCTGCCGCGCCTGATTGAGCATCCGGCGCTCGCCGGTGGACAGAGGGCGTTTTTCATCGCGCTGCGTAAGCGCCTTGATTACGGCGGCAAGCTCGGTAAGGTCGCCGCTTTTAATGCGCTGCATGTTTTCGCGGTAGCGCTTATTCCAGTTGTCCGCCATGGAAACGTCCATGTCCGGAATACGCCGGAGCAGGTCGTATGCCGTGTCCGCATCGACGATCGGGCGCACACCGACCTCATCACAGGCGTTTTTCGGCACCATGACGACCATGCCGCTCCCCTGCAACTTGAGAACGAAGTATTCCCTTGATTCCCCGCCGATACGCCGGCTTTCAATGCGATCGATCACCCCTGCTCCGTGAAGCGGATGGGCAATGCGATCCCCGATCTGGAAACTCATCGCGATCCTCCTGCCTTATGCGGCGGTACTTCCGAAAGGTGAAAAATCCTACAAATGTAATTATACACAAAAATGCTGATTTTGCAAGGCTTTCCGGCGGCGGATATATGCAAAAAATCCCTCTGTCAACGACAGAGGGATTTTTTAGTTCGGAATTACTCCACTTCGGGGGCCTCGCCGGAGGCGGTGCCGTCGGAAGAAACGGAGTAGACCAGCGCGTCCTCGCGGGGCTCGTCCTCGGTCTCCTCGCGGGAGGCGGCGGGAGCGGGCTCGGAGAGAGCGCGGATCGACAGGGAGATCTTCTGCTTCTCGTTGTCGATGTTGGTGATCTTCGCTTCGACCACATCGCCGACGCTCAGCACCTCGGAGGGCTGGCCGATGCGGCGGTTGGCGATCTGGGAGATGTGGATCAGGCCGTCGGTGCCGGGCAGCACTTCTGCAAAAGCGCCGAAGGGCATCAGCTTGACGATCTTGACCTTCGCGATATCGCCGACGGAGTAGGTCTCCGTGAACACCTTCCAGGGGTTCAGGTTCGGGTCGCGGTGGCCGAGGGAGATCTTGTGGTTCTCCTTATCGAAGTTGATGACGTAAACGTCGATCTTGTCGCCGACGTTCAGGACATCCGAAGGCTTGTTGATGCGGTTCCAGCTGATCTCAGACACGTGGACCATGCCGTCGATGCCGCCGATATCAACGAACGCGCCGTAAGAGGTCATGGACTTGACCACGCCCTCGTAATGCTTGCCGACCTCGATCTCGTTCCAGATCTTCTCGGCACGCTCCTTGCGCTCGCGGTTGGCCACGGCGCGGATGGAGCCGACAACACGCTTGCGGCCGCGGTTGACCTCGGTGATCTTCAGACGGACGGTCTGACCGACCAGCTCGGACATGGCGGCTTCGCGCGGCAGACCGGTCTGGGAAGCAGGAACAAACACACGCACGCCGTGCACGGAGACAACGACGCCGCCCTTGTTCTCTTCGGTGACCTTGCCTTCGACAACGGTGCCGTCGGCGGCAGCGTTTTCAATGTCGGCCCAGGACTTGATGGTGTCCAGGCGCTTCTTGGAGAGCATCACAGTGCCTTCCACATCGTTCACGCGCACAACGCAGGCCTCGATCTTGTCGCCAACGTGGATAACGTCTTCCACCTTGGCAGCGCCATCCTCGGTGAACTCGGTCACGGGGATATAGCCGGAATGCTTGGTGCCCAGATCGACGGTGACTTCCGTGGGCGTGATGCTGACAACATAACCGGAGACGGTGTCTCCGTTATATATCGTTCTGATGGAATCTTCCAGCAGCTCATCAAACGTCTTTTCGGAGTCGGGCTTCCCGGCGGCATTCTCCGCAGCGGGCTCGGCTTCAACGTGTGCGGTCTCTTCGGCCGCGGTCGCAGCGACTTCCTCTGCCGTGGTCTGTTCTACCTTGATCTCGTCGCTCATTTTTTTTACTACCTCCTTAATGATCCAAGACGGCACCGAGGCTCCCGCCGTAATTCCGATACGGCCCTCGCCCGGCAACCGGGATGTGTCCAGCTCCGACGCGTCGGCGACAAAGAAAACGCTCGCACATTTTTCGCGGCAAAGCTCTGCCAGATGCAGGCTGTTCGCGCTGTGCGCACCGCCGATGACGATCATTGCATCGCAAATCCCGGCAAGAGAGGTTGCTTCTCTCTGCCTCTTGGACGTTGCTCCGCATATAGTATCAAATATTTTGAAATTTGTACATCTTTTTTTTAATATTTTTTCTGCCAAAATGTGATTTGCTTGAATTTGTGTAGTCTGAAATACAACGGAGAGGGGTTTTTCGGGCATTTCCACGGATGTCGAGAGCCATTCGTCCAGCGCCGCGGCGTCCGGCAGCACGACAGCGCCGGTGCACCAGCCGCAAATGCCCCGAATCTCCGGGTGCTCCGCGTCGCCGATGACAACGATCTGCCGCCCTTTTTCGGATTCCTCACGAACGATCTTATGGATCCGCTCGACCAGCGGACAGGTCGCGTCAATCACTCCGGCGCGGCGGTTTTTCAGCTCGGTATATACCGCGCGGGAAACGCCGTGGGCACGGATAATGACCCGTTCCCCCTCCGGCAGCTCCGAAACCTTCTCGATGACCGAAAGCCCTTTTTTCTCCAATGCGGTCACGGCGTCGCGGTTGTGGATCAGCTCACCGAGACACCGGCATGCGCCGGAAGCAAGCGCTTCCTCCGCCATGCGGATCGACCGCTCTACGCCGAAGCAGAATCCCGCGCTGCGGGCCAGAATATACTTTGCTGCCACGCGATCATTCCTCCGGCTTGAGTGCCCAGATGCGCTCCATCAGCTCGCGCGCCAGCCGGTCATAATCACGGTGGTCGCCCAGCTCCGGATAATACGGCTCGCCGATCACGGTCGGCACCTCGTGAAAGATCTTCTTGTCGCGCGGGATATATACCGGTACGATCGGCACATGCATACGCACAGCCATATGGATCACGCCGGATTTCGGTTCTACGACGGCATCACCGTGCACGCGCGTCCCCTCCGGGAACACGATGAGCTTCTCCCCTGCCTTGAGCACGCGCATGCACTGCTTGAAGGAATCTATGTCGCGCTCGCCGCGCTTGACGAAGATCGACCCGGCTTTTTTCATGAGCCAGCCGAAAATAAACATCGTTTTCGACTCCGCCTTGGCAAGGTGATGCACATAGGTCTTGCGTCCCAGAGCGAAGGAAATGAGGATCGGGTCGGCGACATTGGAATGCGGTGCGCAAAGGATCGCCGGCCCCTCCGGAATGTTTTCCAGCCCGTAAAATTTCTGCGGATACAGCAGCGCCCCGATGGGACGAAGAACATCATAAACAAGACGGTACCATTTCTCTTTTGTCATAGTGCAAAACGCTCCCGAATCAAGGATTCCACCGCCGCGCAGCTCTCGTCAAAATCGAGCTGTGTCGTATCCAGACGCACCGCATCCTCCGCCGGGCGGAGAGGCGCCGCAGCGCGGGAGGAATCGTTTTTGTCGCGGTATTCCATATCGCGCAGTACTTCTTCAAAGGGGAGGCTCTTCCCCTTCTTCTCCAGCTCCAGCTGGCGGCGTTTGGCGCGCGCCTCCACGGACGCCGTAAGAAAGATCTTCAGCCCCGCGTCCGGCAGCACGACGGTGCCGATATCGCGTCCGTCCATGATGACGTTCTGCGTGCGTGCAAACGAACGCTGCATCTCCATGAGAAACGCGCGGACTTCCGGAGCAGCGGACACGTCGGAAGCATAAATGGATATCTCCGGCATGCGGATGGCATCCGAAACATCTTCCCCGTCAAGAAACATCCGCTGGAGACCGTCGGCGCCGTGGCGCAGTTCAATGTGCAGCTCCGGCAGCATGGCAATGACCGCGGCGCTGTCTTTGGAGGCAATGCCGCGCCGGTACGCCGCGAGACCGACCGTGCGGTAGATAGCGCCGGTATCTACATAGATAAAACCAAATTTTTCCGCCGTTTTGCGGGCGATCGTGCTCTTGCCCGCGCCGGATGGCCCGTCGATGGCAATGGATATGGGTTTCATTCCGTAATCTCCTTTTCCGGTATCGCCCGTCCGGCCGCATAGCCGGTGCTCCAGGCGATCTGCAGGTTGTATCCGCCGGTGCAGGCGTCCAGATCAAGGATCTCCCCGGCAAAATACAGCCCGGATACGATCTTCGATTCCATAGTGCGGGGATTCACCTCCCGCACATCCACGCCTCCGGCGGTCACGATGGCTTCCTCCACCGGGCGGCGGGCGGTGAGCCGGATCGTAAAGCGCTTGATGGTATCGCGCAGCGCGAGACGCTGCTCACGGCGGATGCTGTTCACCTTGAGCCGTGCCGGGATGCCGGATCGCTCGATCACGACCGGGATGAGCTTCTGCGGCAGGAGAGCGTCGAGCGCGTTCGTAAAATCGCGGTTGATGTTCTTGGAAAAATCCCGCAGCAGCCGCTCATCGAGCTTTTCCGCCGTGAGCCCCGGCTTGAGATCGATCTCCAGACGGCAGGAGGAGACTTTTTCCGGCAGATGAGCGCTCGCCGAAAGCACGAGCGGCCCCGATACGCCGAAATGCGTGAAAAGCATTTCCCCCTGCTCCCGGTACAGGACCTTATCGCCGCAGAAAAGCGTCAGTCCGACATTCCGCAGAGAAAGCCCCTGCATCCGGGCGCAGTCCGTCTCCGCTTCCAACGGCACGAGCGACGCGCGCGTCGGAACGATGGTGTGGCCCAGCTTCGAGGCAATGCGGTAACCGTCGCCGGTGGAGCCGGTCGCGGGATACGATAAGCCGCCGGTGCATAAAACCACCGCCCGGCAGGGATATTCATCGCGGTCCGTTGCCGCTGCGGAAACGTGTCCGCCCTCTGTCCGGATGTCAACAAGACGTTCCCGGACAAAGCGAACGCCGGCGCTTTTTGCCATGCGCTCCAGCGTATCGGCAATGTCGTTGGCGTTATCGGAAACGGGAAACACGCGCTCGCCGCGCTCGGTTTTGAGCGGCACGCCCGCCTCTTCAAAAAAATCCTTCACGGCCTCCGGCGGAAAGGCGTACAGCGAGCTTTTGAGGAAGCGCGCATTGGTGCACACCTTCTGCAGAAATTCCTGCGGCGCGCTGTCATTCGTAACATTGCACCGGCCCTTTCCGGTGATGCGGAGCTTCTTCCCCGTTTTTCCGTTCGGCTCGAGGACCGTTACCGAAAGTCCGCGCCGTGCCGCAGTGATCGCCGTCATCAGCCCGGCGGCTCCGGCGCCGGCAATTATCACATCAGTCATTGAGATTTTCGTATACCTCATATTCGCTCCAGATCCCTTCGAGCTTCCGGAACGTATCGGAGAGGTTGTCGGGACGCTGGTAGCCGATGGCAACAATGAGCGCATTGATGAGACTCATCGGCGCTACAAGCGAATCCAGGAACGAAACCATATCGCTCTTGGCAAAAAGATTGATATCCGCCACACCGACGAACGGCGAGGACTGGCCGTCCGTAATGCCGATCGCCGTTGCGCCGGTGGATTTGGCAAACTGCATTGCCTTGATCGTGCGCGAGGAATAGCGCGGAAAGCTTATGCCGAGAAAAACATCCCCTTCATGAATGCGGAACACCTGCTCATAGACCTCGCTCACGGACGTATCATGGATCAGCCGGACATTGTCGAGCAGAAGGTTGAGATAAAACCCGAGAAAGCTCGCAAGCGATGTGGACGAACGCATGCCGACGATGTAGACGGTCTCGGCCTTGAGGATCGCATCGACCGCGCGGTTGAAGTCTTCCTTGCTCACCTCGTCGATCGTGCTGCGGAGCTTGTCCATATCCGCGGAGAGCACGGCGTCGAGAATGTTGCCGCGGTCGATCTGTTCCTTAGCGACCTCAATGCGCTGCACCGCCGTGAGACGGTTGCGGATCATCTCCTGCATGGCGCGCCGCATACCCGGGTACCCGTCATACCCAAGCTCCGTAGCAAAGCGGACGACCGTCGATTCCGAAACGCCGACCGTCTGTCCGAGCTTTCCCGCCGTCATAAAGGCGGCTTTGTCGTAGTTTTCCGAAATGTAGCGGCAGATCATCCGCTGGCCCTTGGAAAATTTATGATTCTCTTTATTGATAAGCGCCAGAATATCGCGTTCCATGGCAGGCCCCTCATAATTCCTTTACAAAAAATCTCCCGGATGATATCCGGGAGTTTCATTTTAGACCTATTTTCCTGCAAATGCAAGCTAATTTTGCAATTCACATGGATAAATCCTGCAAAAAGAAGCCATCAGCGCAGACTTTGCAAGTATTCCAGCTCTTTTGCCGTCAAATACCGCCACTGTCCGGCGGGCAGATCGCCGAGGGAAATCTCCCCCTGCCGGATGCGGAGAAGCCGCTGTACCTTGAGCCCCGCGGCGGCGCACATGTTTCGCACCTCGCGGTTTTTCCCTTCGCGGATCGTGACATCGATAAGCGCCCGATCCTCTGTTGAGCGAAGAACGCGCACCTCCGCCGCACGGTACCGCACCCCCTCATATACGATCGGGCGGCGCAGCGCTCCGGCGGCTTCCGCCGCGTCCGGGCCGCTCACCCATACGCGGTATGTTTTGCTCACGCCGTGCGACGGATGCGCCAGACAGTTCGCCATCTCGCCGTCATCGGTGAAGAGCAGCAGTCCTTCCGACATGCAGTCGAGCCGACCGACCGGGAAAAGGCGCACGCCGGCGTCCTGCACGAGCTCGGCGACCGTCGGGCGGCCGTGCGTGTCGCGCAGCGTAGTAACGTATCCGCGAGGCTTGTGGAGAAGAACATATGTATGCTCCTCCGGCAGCGAAAGACGCTTGCCGTTCAATAAGACAACGTCGCCTTCTTCTGCGCCCGATCCGAGAGAGGCGGTCACGCCGTTGACCGTGACTCTCCCCTGCCGGATATATTCCTCCGCCTCGCGGCGGGAGCAAACGCCCTCCGCGGCAATGTATTTTTGAAGTCTCATTCTCTTTCTTCCTTTGCTGATCGGTTACGCCGGGTATATGCCGGGGAAAAGTTGATTCACGCGCGGGTTCTCCCCGCCCCATCGGAGCGCCGCCGTACACACGGCCTCTCCATCCGCCCAAATAGCAAGCTCACCCGCTACGGCCCCCGCCGGAACCGGCGCAAAAATAAAATGCGGCAGACGGACGGTAAGCTCAATTTCCGCGCTCTTCGGAAGGCACAGGCAGACGCTGCGGTCGAGCACGGCAGCGCTTTCCGCTTCCGGACCGCCAATGACCGGTACATACTCCATCGGTTTCCCTTCCGGTAGCTTGAATTCCGCGTAGGCATCAAACGCCCAGTCGTAGAGCGCGGCATGATCCTTCCAGTCGTTCGGGTCGGAAAGCGTTACGCAGATGAGCTGCATGCCGTCGCGCTCACAGCTCGTGACGAGGCATCGGCCCGCGGCTTTGGTGTACCCGGTCTTGCCGCCGTTCACGCCGCGGCAGCTCCAGAGCAGCTTGTTGTGGTTCACATACGTCACGCCGTGGATGCAGCTGCTGCGCATGGAGAGTATCTCCGCGAGCACGTCGTTTTGAAGCGCCGCAGCCATAATGAGGCCGAGATCGTGCGCGGAGGCACGGTGTCCGTCAGCATCGAGCCCGTGAGGATTGGCAAAACGCGCGACGATAAGGCCAAGTTCCTCCGCTTTGCGGTTCATCTGCTCAATGAACGCATCGCCGCCGAGCGAACCGGCGATAGCGAGCGCGGCATCGTTGCCGGAGGCGAGCAGCAGCCCCTCTAAAAGCTCGCGGAGCGTATAGCTCTCCCCGGCACGAAGGTACATGGACGAGCCCTCTACCGCCGTCCACTCGCTCTGTACCGTAACGCGGCGTTCCGGCGAGGCGAGATCGAGCGCGGTAAGCGCCGTCATAAGTTTTGTTGTGCTCGCAATGAGCATCGGCGTATCGGCGTTTTTCTCTGCAAGTACCGCGCCGGATCCTGCGTGGAGCACGATCATCGCTTCCGCCGAAGTGCCGGGCGGCGAGGATGCCGCCGGAGCGGAAGCGGAGAACAGGATCGCCGCTGCCAGAGCCAGGAGTACCGTTTTCTTCATAAATAAGCACCACCCATGGATTGATTCGGGCGGTGCTTAGTATGACCGGTATGCCGGGGAAATTATTCCTTGTTCTTCTTATTTACGATGTTGTCGATGCGGTCGAGCACATCGGGCATCATCTCCACAACGCGGTCCATCGTCGAAAGCGGATTGGAGGAAACACTGATCATGCGGCAGGTGCCGTCCTTGATGACAAAGAAGCCGACCGGCTCGACCTTGACGCCCGCGCCGTTGCCGCCGGTAAAGGAAATGCCCTTGCTGCCGGTCGTGCCGCCGGTGCCGATGCCGAAGCTCATGCGCGAGACCGGAATGACAGTAATGCCGTCGGGCGTGCTGATGGGTTTGCCGATAATGGTGTCTGCGTCAACCAGCTGCCGGATCTTACTGACCGTCATGTCCATGAGAGCGTTGATCTTATTCTCTTCCATTGTCGTCTTTCCTTTCATTCGTCGCCGCGGCAGGTTTATCCTCCTGACGGCTGTTTATTTTCCATTTCAAGAACTCCACGCCGAGCGCCACGGCCAGATGCACCAGCCGGAACAGCTGCAGCGAGAGAACGATGCGCGCAGAGACCGTCGGCTCTTCCGATGTATAGTCCGCGCCGATCTCGATGTCGCGCCGGAGAACACGGATCTTCTTTCCCGTCAGCGCCGGGAGCGTCTCCGCCGCGGCGCACGCCATGCCGTACTGGATCGCCGTATCATAGGGGTCCCGGCAGGCGACGGTATAATGCAGCTGGAAAAAGTTCACGGTGAAGCTGCAGAAAAAGCGGCGGATCGCATGCGATCCCATCCGGAGCAGGGCAACGATGGTGTTAAAGTCGAGCTTGGGCTTCGGCTTGACGGTCACGCTGTCGTTGATCTCCTTTTCCTTGGCAGCGGCGGCCTTCTTTGCGGCCTTGGCAGCGCGGCGCGCTTCCTTTTTGGCTTTTTTTGCCTCGGCTTTCAGCCGCTGCTTTTCCGTGAGCGGCTTTTTCGGCAGCACCCAGATGCGCAGTGGCCCGGCCTTGATCCCCACGCGCAGCACCTCATCCGCATAGCCGACGTCCACGCCGTACGGCAGGAAAAACACAAGCAGGATCAAAATCGCCAGTACCGCCAGTATGATCCATCCAACCAATCACATCACCTCGTCCGGAGTCATTCGATCTCCGTGATTTTGAGCTGTTCGTCTTTATCGCTTGCCGCGTCAATGGCGGCCTGGAGTTCCTGTATTCCCTCGCCCGTGGCGACATTCGGCAGCGGCGGCAGCTCCTCGATAGAGGAAATGCCGACAACGCGGAGAAACTGGTCGGTCGTCCCGAAGAGAACCGGCCGTCCCGGCGCCTCCAGACGTCCGCAGGGAGCGATCAGCCCACGCTCGGAGAGAAGTGCTACGGTATAGGAGCTGTCGGTACCGCGAAGCTGCTCTATGTAAGAGCGTGTCACGGGCTGATAGTACGCGACGATCGCCAAAACCTCCAGCGCCGTCGGTGAGAGCTTCGGCTGCGCGCGCTTTTCGAGCGTGCGGCTGACCACGTCGCTGTATTCGCCCGCCGTAACGAGCTGCAGCCGGTTTTCCATTCTTGCCAGACGAAAACCGTGGCCGTTTTCCTCGTATTCTCTGGCAAGCTGTTCCGCAGCCTGCCGGACGTCCCACGGCTCCGCGCCGAGGACCTTGGCAATGCGTTCCGTTTCCACGCTGTCCCCGGCGGCGAAGAGGATCGCTTCCAGCGCCGGGCGGATCTCATTGATTCCTACCATTTATTCTTCCGTATCCGTGAGCGCACGGCTCACATCGTAATTTCCTTTTTCCCCGCTGACGCGGATATGCCCGTCGGAGCAGAGCTCCAGCACGGACAGAAATGTTGCAACCAGCTCGCTGCGGCTTTTGCAGATGCCGAACATGGAACCAAGCGACATATGCCCGTTTTTCCGGAGAAAGCCGAGCAGCTGTTCGCTCTTTTCCCGAACGCTGAATATGATCGGCTTCGGCGCGGCACGGCGCAGCGTTTCATTTTCCTCCGGAGCCGATTCGCCGGTGCCGCGGAGCAGGATCTGCGCAAGCGCGCTGAGCAGTTCCGCCGGCGTATGACGGTAGTCATACGGACGCTCCGGCAGCGGAAGCGGGCCGCGGGTCTGCATTTTCATGCCCACCTCGGCAAGCTGTCCGATCTCCGGGACGACCTCCCGCACGGCGGCGATCGCATCACGGTTTTTGAGCTGCTCGAGCGCTGAGACGAGCACTTCGAGTTCCGTCGGCTCTTTCTCCTCCGTCAGGAGCATTTTGGTTTTGATGTACATGAGATGCGACGCCATCTGGACAAACTCGCTCGCGATTTCCAGATCCATCTCCTGCATCTTCTGAAGATAGGCCAGATACTGGTCAAGCAGCTGGGAGATCTGGATATCGCGTATTTCGATCTTATCTTTGGCGAGCAGCATCAGTATGAGGTCGAGCGGGCCGGTAAAATCCTCCAGCTCGTCGCGCGCATGCACGACGCCTTCCAGATGATAGCTCGGTTCTTGGATCATGGGTATACCGTATGCCTTTACACGAAATGCGTCACAAGCCGAAAGCCGAGTTCGGCAAAGACGGAAAGTTTATCAAAGAGCCAGGAGGTCGCCGTGGAGAGCGGCCCGCCGAGAATCTTTGTGGAGACCAGTACGAGGAGCAGTATCATGCCATAACGCTCGTAGCGCATGAGCTTAAAATAGCTCTCATCCGGAATGAAGGAGAAAAGCACCTTGCTCCCGTCAAGCGGCGGGATCGGGATGAGGTTGAACACCGCCAGCGCGAGGCTGAGGTATGCCGTTGTATGAACGAGCTGAAGGACCGTTTCGGCGACCGCTCCCCCGTGAACATACAGCGGATAATACAGCAGGCCGTACAGGAAGAGAAAGAGCAGCGCGAGCAGAAAATTGCACGCCGGCCCCGCCAGCGCCGTCACCGCCATGCCCTTTTTCGGGTTTTTGAACCGGTACATGTTGACCGGCACCGGCTTTGCCCAGCCGAAGCGAAACACCACCATCATAAGCAGGCCCATAATATCGATGTGCTTTATGGGGTTGAGCGTCAACCGGCCGGCATCCTTTGCCGTCGTGTCGCCGAGCCGGTAGGCCACATACCCGTGGCTCAGCTCGTGCAGCGTGATGCACAAAAGCGATGGGAGAATATTCACCACGATCTGCACCGGAACCGACCAGTCCAGATTCTTCCAGATATTTACAAAGTCACTCATAGATAAGTTAATATTACCAAAAACTACGGCGAATTACAACAGCAAATACAACACTAAATATTATTTTCGATGAATCCGAGCAGTTCTCGGCGGCCGACCTTTGCCGTGCAGGAATACAGAAGCAGCGGAAAATCGTCGTCCAGCCCCAGCACGTCCCGTATACGCTCGAGATTTGGCTCGATCTCACTTTTTTTCAGCTTGTCGCACTTGTTTGCCACAACGACGAACGGCCGGCCGGCATCGAAAAAATACTCCGCCATCGTCACATCGTCCGCCGTTGGCGCATGGCGGGAATCGACGATCAGGACACCCATGGTAAAGAGGTTCGGCTCCTGAAAGAAATCTTCCATGAGCGCGCCCCAGCGGCGGCGCTCGTCGCCGGAGACGCGGGCGTAGCCGTAGCCGGGAAGGTCGATGAAATATGCCCCGTCCACGAGGAAATAGTTGACCTGCACCGTCTTTCCCGGCGTCGCGCCGACACGGGCGTAGTTTTTCCGGTTGAGCAGACTGTTGATGACCGAAGATTTGCCGACGTTGGAGCGCCCGGCGAACGCGACGGCATGGCGGCCGTCGCGCAAAAACGCCTTTTTGTTCGCGGCGGATTTTATGAAATCTACTTTCTGTGTATTCATTCCGCCACCTTCTCCCCCGCCGGGCGGAGCGCCTTTTTCAGCACCTGATCCATGTGGGAAACCGCCGTAAAGTTCACGGCGTTGCGCACGTTCGGATCCATCTCGGCAAGATCGCTCACGTTGTCCTCCGGCAGAAGCACCTCGTGGATCCCGGCGCGGAGCGCTGCCATCGTCTTTTCCTGAATGCCGCCGATCGGCAGCACGCGGCCGCGCAGCGTGATCTCACCGGTCATGGCGATATCGGCGCGGACCGGACGGTTCGTAAGTGCGGAAACGACGCACAAGCAGATCGCGGCGCCGGCACTCGGGCCGTCCTTCGGCACGGCGCCTTCCGGGAAATGCAGATGAATATCGGTATTCTTATGGAAAGCCGGATCGATGCCGAGCTCGGAAGTGCGGCTGCGGATGTACGTTACCGCCGCCTGGCACGATTCCTTCATCACATCGCCGAGATTGCCGGTCAGCTCAAGCTTTCCGCTGCCCGGCACGACAGAGCACTCCACATCGAGCACCTCGCCGCCGACGCTCGTCCACGCAAGGCCGTGAACAAGACCTACGGAATCGGTCGAGAAGTTGACCTCCGGCTTGAATTTGACTGGGCCGAGCCACGGCTCGAGCTCGCCCGCGCGCAGCCGCAGAGACCTTCTCTCCCCGGAGGCAATGCCGCGGGCCGCCTTCCGGCAGAGCGCGGCCAGCTCGCGCTCGAGCATGCGCACGCCCGACTCGCGGGTATAGAGCGCTATGATCTCGCGGATGGCATCGTCCGAAACCCGCAGCTGGTTTCCGGAAAGGCCGTGCTTCGTCCGCTGCTTCGGCAGCAGATGCTGCTTGGCGATCTGGAGCTTTTCCTCGTCGGTATAGCTGCCGAGGGAAATGACCTCCATACGGTCGAGCAGGGCGCGGGGGATGGTGTCGGCGGTGTTGGCCGTCGTGATGAACAAGACCTCGGAGAGGTCGAACGGGATCTCCAGAAAATGATCGCGGAAGGAGCCGTTCTGCTCGCCGTCAAGCGCTTCGAGCAGTGCGGCGGACGGGTCGCCCCGGTAGTCCGAGCCGAGCTTATCGATCTCGTCGAGTACGAGCACGGGATTCCGGGAGCCGGCCTGCTGAATGCCGGCGATGATCCGTCCCGGCATCGCGCCGACATAGGTCTTCCGGTGGCCGCGGATCTCCGCTTCATCGTGCACGCCGCCGAGGGAGATGCGGGCGCATTTCCGGTTCGTTGCGCGGGCGATGCTCATGGCGATGCTCGTTTTGCCGACGCCCGGAGGCCCTACGAGACAGAGCACCCCGCCCTTGACCTGCGCGGAGAGCTGCCGCACGGCAAGATACTCCAATATGCGGTCCTTGACCTTCGTAAGGCCGTAGTGATCCTCATCCAGAACCTTTTTCGCGTGGGCGATATCGGTGACGTCCTTCGTCCTCTCGTTCCACGGAAGCTCAAGGCAGACGTCAAGATAGGTCCGCAGCACCGCGCCTTCCGCCGACCCGAACGGCTGCTTGGCGAGACGGGAGAGCTCCTTGAGAAGTTTTTTCTCGATCTCCGCATCGAGTCCGAGATCAAGGATCTTCCGGCGGTATTCGTCGAGATCGTCCGTTTCGGACGCTTCCCCCAGTTCCTCCTGGATCACGCGCATCTGCTCGCGCAGGAAATAGTCCTTCTGATTTTTCGCCACGCGCTCCGCCGCCGTGGACTGGAGATTCTGCTGGATATCCATGATCTCCAGCTCGCGGTGCAGCATATCGCAGAGCATGGTGAGCCGCTGAAGCGGCGAGCACTCTTCCAGAAGCAGCTGCTTTTCCGCCGGCTGCAGAAAGACGTTCTGTGCAATGTAATCCGAGACAAAGCCCGGCTCCTTCCGGTCCGCTACACGAAGCAGAGTCTCCGGTCCGATCGTTCCCGACGCGGAGGCGTACTCGGCAAAGAGGTCGTTGCACGAACGGATAAGCGCCGTGCATTCGAGCGTGTCCGCATCGACCGGCTTATCGGCAAGCACCCGGACATTTGCCCAAAGCGCCGGGGTCTCCGCCGTGAGGCGCAGGAGCTTCGCGCGGTACAGCCCGTCAACGATGCATTTGACGTTTCCGCCGCCGGGCGCGCGCAGGATCTGGCTCAGGCGGCAGATCGTGCCGACCGTGTAGAGATCGTCTGCGCGGGGCGTGTCGCAGGCGATGTCATGCTGCGCTACAAGAAAGATCATCCGGTCGGTGCCGATGGCGGCGTTGAGCGCGGCAATGCTCATCGGGCGCTCCACATCAAAGTGCAGCACCGTTCCGGGAAATACTGAAACGCCGCGGAGCGCGAGCGTCGGCAATGTCATGATTCGGCTGGTATTTTCGCTCATATGTTGTCCTCCATAGCAAACGAGCGGGGACGTGCCCCGCTGTCTGCCATGTGTTCCGTTTGGTTACACACTGTCTGAATTATCGTTCCGCAGCGCTACGGGCGGCTTGCCGTCCTTCACGCAGTCAGCGGTGATGATGACGCGCTTGATGCTCTTGTCCGAGGGGACGCGGAACATGATATCGGTCATGATCTTTT
>OIZA01000094.1_pt1 | contig 54045 bp, 54 predicted proteins | sample 1588381 | NCBI WGS metagenome assembly OIZA01 (sample SAMN03283277) | human gut metagenome | biome: human-associated habitat; material: feces | host: Homo sapiens | place: Peru | collected 2012 | reverse complement strand
TGGGAGATGATGACCTGTGCCAGTTTGGCATTGGGCTCCTTGATATTTACCGGATATTGTAATCTTTTCTCATAACTCCACATCAGTCACAACCTCCTTCCCAGGGCAGGGGAGCATTGCCCCAGCGCCACTCTCTGTTGCTTTCTGCCAGATCCTTCCGCAGGGGGTAATATTCTCTGGAGAATTCCCGCTCCATCTGGGATTTGATCCTTGCGTAATGGTTGAAATATTCCATGGCATTCCGGTCTGTGGGGTGAGTGTCCAGATACAGCATCAGATCTGTCAGGACGAAGTCGGCAATGCCGATGTCATGCAGCATTTTTTCTTCACTGCTCATTTGACGCATCTCCTTCCTGTAAAGGGTTTATTCAGCTCCGGGAAAATGGTTCCGGCCTGATAGCCTTTTTCCAGATTTTCATACATTTTCGTGAAATGCTGCCAGGGAACGTAAGCCATGGCCAGAGGATATTTTTCAAAATGTTCCTCAAAAGAATAGTCTTTCATAGCGATCCTTTCCGTAAATTCATTTATTATATGGTATGACCGGAGGAAAAAAGAGTGCGGAATAAATGAAAAGGATACAATTTGGATACAAAGGTGGTATACTCTGTTAGAGAAAATAAATACATTGAGGGACAGGGAAATGTTTAGAATATTAATTGCAGAAGATGAGGAGCCCATCGCCAATCTGATCCGGATCAACCTGACGCGGTCCGGCTATGAGTGCACCTGGGCACCGGATGGGAAAACGGCGGCGGATCTCATGGAGCGGGAGAAATTCGATCTGGCACTTTTGGACATCATGCTGCCGGGAATCAACGGCTATGAACTGATGGATTATGCGAAAGCCTGTGAACTTCCGGTGATTTTTCTGACGGCGCTTGGCTCGACAGAACATAAGGTAAAAGGGCTCCGCATGGGAGCGGATGATTATCTGCCGAAGCCCTTTGAGATCGTGGAACTGCTGGCAAGAGTGGAAGCAGTGCTGCGCAGATATCATAAGACGGAGACTCTGTTGCAGGTCAATAATGTGACCATAGACACGACATCCCACAGAGTGACACTGGCTGGAGAGGAAATCTATCTGACACCGAAGGAATTTGACCTGTTGTTACTGTTTGCGAGGAACAAAAACAGGGCTTTGTACCGTGAGACAATTTATGAAACGGTATGGGGTGGTGAATACATGGGACAGAGCCGGACGGTGGATCTGCATGTACAGCGGTTGAAGAAAAAGCTGCATTGGGAAGAGACTATAGTGGCAGTGTATAAAGTGGGGTATCGACTGAATGAAGTTCGCACATAAATTATTCTTTTCCATTACAGCGCTCCTTACGGTGGCCTTTATGGTCTTCGGGAGTTTTATGTTGTCCTTCTACTTTAACCGGATGCTGGAGCGGGAGACGGAACAGGGAAAACGGGAGAATCTTCTGTTTCAGACCATTTACGATATGGTGTACCAGAATATGGAAAAATACGGTTCGGAATTCGCAGGAATACAGGCGGGGAATTCTGCTACGGAACGGATGGCTGGCCAGAACGGGACAGAATGTCTGATCCTTACGGCAGACGGACAGCTGACACTGACAGGCACATTCAGACAGTCACAGGAAGAGATCCGGCAAAAAACAGGGGAAATGATTCAGATACTGGACACCGATGCCAACCAGATATATGGTGTCCGCAAGATAGGGACAGGATACTATCTGATCAGCATTATTGCGGATCAGCCGACGAATGCGGCAGATATAGTATATCTGGGAATTATGAAAGACTTGAGCAGCATCTACGAAGAACGGAACAACATGATGCGACAATACGGGATCGCACTGGCAGGCTTACTGGTCATCGGAGGTCTGGCAGCTTTTTTGCTGTCCAGATATCTGACCCACCCCATAGAGCAGTTAAACCGTACGGCAGGAAGGATCGCGGAAGGAGACCTGGAGAAGCGGGCTTCCTATCAGGGAACGGATGAGATCGGGGAATTGTCCCAAAGCTTCAACCGGATGACGGACCGGCTGGTGCACCAGATGGAAGCAAAAGAACTGGAAGCAAAACAGAAGGAGGATTTTACGGCGGCATTTGCCCATGAACTCAAGACCCCGTTGACTTCCATCATCGGATATGCGGATATGCTGAATTCCTATGAACTGACTGAGCAGGAACGGGGCGAGGCAACGTATTATATTTTCAGTCAGGGCAAACGGCTGGAGAGCCTGTCCCACAAACTGCTGGAACTGGTAGGCATGGACAGGCAGGAGATGGAATTCCGGAAGATACCCACCAGAGATCTGGAAGAAAATATCCGGGATACCATGCGGATCCCCTTTGAGCGGAAAGGGATCCGGGGGAAGATCAATCTGGAAAAAGGGGTGATCTGGGGCGACCGGGATCTGCTTTTGTCCTTGTTATATAATTTGCTGGACAATGCCGTGAAAGCCGTGGAAGAGGGTGGTTTTATTCTCATGAAGGGAAGAAAACTTCCGCAGGGTTATGAAATCAAGGTTGTGGATAATGGCAGAGGAATCCCGCAGGAAGAGATTGCCCGGATCACGGAAGCCTTCTATATGGTAGATAAATCCAGATCCCGCAAGGAGGGCGGCGCCGGAATCGGAATGGCTCTCTGCCAGAAGATCATCACCCTGCATCAGGGAGAACTTAAGATCGACAGTAAGCTGGGAGAGGGGACCGTGATGCGTCTGTATTTTCCGGAGAAAGTACGGACAGGAACGGAGAAATTAAAGAGACAGGGGAGTAGACAGTAAAAGATGAAAAGACATGGAAGAACGGAAAATAAAAATTTATTACTGTGTATGGGCGGACTGCTTTTGCTGGTTGCATTTGCTTTTGCAGGACCCGGACTGCTGCTTCGATTACAGGATAAAAGTAGATTGACTCAGTCGGTCAGCACAACAAACACCGGAACTGACTACACGGTCTGGCAGGATGATTACGAGACGGATACGGTCCGGAGACTGCAGAAGCTGGCGGACGGGATCGCTGCGGGCAAACAGTATTATGCCTCGGAGCAGGATTACGAAGAGGCAACGGATGGGGAAATCTACGATCTTCTGGACAAATATATTTTAAGCACGGATTGGAATTATGCTTTTCAGGATATGGGAATGATCCCGGAGGATTATTTTTACAAATATCTGGATAATGATCACATTTCCATCAAAAGATATATTTTGTATGATGAGAAACTGACGGACGGTGTGGCGATCATGGCCTATGACATCTGTGTGAAGGAACAGGATCCGGAGGACACGGGAGTCAGCATAGAATGCATTGTGGATTCCGAGACCGGGACACTCTATGGCATGAAGGTGGTATTGGAAAATGAGTCAGAACCGGTAACCTGGGATAATATCGGTGCGGATGCCCCTTATTATTTTATTACAGATTATATGCAGTCCTATCTGCAGGATTATAATTCCGAAACTTATACGGAAGTATATGGAATAGAAAGTGATGCGCAAAGTGATACTAATGTCCAGATCCTGTGGGATAAAGAGGCGAAAATAGAAGCAAAAGCCCGGACAGCCTCCGCAACCGACACCGGGGAGTACACGTATGATCTGGATTACGGAGAGCATCAGCTGCATCTTCTTGTGACATTGTTAAATGCCTCCGCCGGGCAGCTGGAAAAAGGGGTGGGATATCTGTTCGGAATCCGTGAAATTGTCGAACAGATACCGGATTTTCTGCCGGATATCTAGGTGGGACAGGAAGCCGGCAAATCGGCCGGACAGCGGTATAAAACAGTAAAAATCAGAATATATTTTAGAAAATAAGCCGGGAGACAGGACTTCTATGATCACAGGGATAAAAAGCTTTTTACAGCAGACAGACCGGATCCTGTGGGGTCCCTGGCTTATTTTTTTATTGTTGGGAACCGGCTGTTATCTGATGATAAGTTTACGGTTTCTGCCATTGAAAAATCTGCCTGCGGCACTCCGGCTTGTATTCCGTCCGGAGTGCCGGAAGGGAAGCGGGGAGGCGGGAGTTACGTCCTTTTCCGCCCTGACTACAGAACTGGCGGCTACCATCGGCACAGGGAACATTGTAGGCGTAGCCACGGCCATGGTGCTGGGAGGGCCGGGAGCCCTGTTCTGGATGTTATTGTCCGGCATCATCGGCCTGTCTACCAAACTGGTGGAAAGCACACTGTGTGTCCGGTATCGGGTGAAAAATCAAAAGGGGGAACCGGTGGGCGGCCCCATGTATGTACTGCAAAATGCCTTTCCTCATAAAAATACAGGCAGGATCCTTGCAGTGCTGTTTGCGGCCTTTGCAGTGCTGGCATCCTTCGGCATGGGGAATATGACCCAGGGAAATTCCATTGCAGAGGCGCTGGCAGTGACTTTTCAGGTAAAGCAGACCGTGACGGGACTGGTTTTAAGTCTGCTTACGATTCTTGTGATCCTTGGGGGAATCGGGGCTATCGCCGGAGTGACGGCATATCTGGTGCCCTGCATGGCGGTATTTTATCTGTTCGGAACGGGAATGGTGATCTTTACCCATCTGCAGAATCTTCCGGCAGGGATCCTGCAGATCCTGTGGGGAGCCTTCTGCCCGGAATCCATGGCAGGGGGAGTTATGGGATTTCTGTGGGCGGCAGGGAGTGGTGTTGCCCATTCCGGCAGGCTGGCAATGCGCTACGGCGTCTCCCGGGGCGTATTTTCCAACGAAGCGGGATTAGGTGCCGCTGGTATCAGTGCTGCTGCCGCAGATACGCAGGATCCGGTGCGGCAGGGCTATATCAGCATGACGGGAGTCTTTATCGACACCATTGTGATCTGCTCCCTGACGGGGCTTGCCATTGCCGCCAGCGGAATGCTGGGGCAGCGGGATATGCAGGGGGAACTCCTGAACGGAACGGCTCTGATGATCGCCATTTTTTCCACCACCTTCGGCAGGGTGGGAGAATGGATGCTTACGATCTCCATTGTGCTGTTTGCATTTGCTACCATCATCGCCTGGGAATATCAGGGGGAGAAAGCCTTCGAATATCTGACGGGCAGCTGTGACAAGACCGGATGGTATCGACTGTGTTACGGACTGGTTACTTTCCTGGGGGCGGTCTGTTCCCTGGAAGCGGTATGGGATTTTTCGGATATCTGCAACGGACTGATGGCAGTGCCGAATCTGTTGGCGGTACTGGTACTGTCGAAAGGAGTCTGCCGGGAGATCAAAAACTATAACATTTCTGAGAAATAGAAAATTCGAAAGGAATGCTTTTTAAAATATTGACGGTGTTTTTGGCATATGTTATAATTCAAGAAATCTTAGGGAGTAGTTCGCATCTGTCATGCAGATGTTGTACTTTTCGTCATCACGTTATTTAAACAGAAATAAACCGGATGGTACACTTGAGAGAGGAACGAGACTTTTATTGTACGTTTATCGTACAATAAAAGTCTCGTTCTTTTTTTGTACTAGCGACGAGGAAAATAGGAAGGCAAAAGGAGGCAGTATATGAAAGCATATTGGAATTGTGAGGCAGAAGAATTAAAGAGAATCTTCCAGGTGTCGGAAGAAGGCCTTTTACCGGCACAGGTGGAAGCAATCCGCCGGGAAAAAGGAGAGAATATATTACAGGAAGGAAAAAGAAAAAGTGTGGCGGCGGTGTTTGCGCAGCAGTTTTGCGACCTGCTCGTTGTGATTTTGATCATCGCCGCAGTCATTTCCATGTTTTCCGGAAATGTAGAGAGCACGGTGGTGATCCTTCTTGTGCTTGTGATGAATGCGGTACTTGGAACCGTCCAGCACGTTAAGGCGGAGCGGTCGTTGGAAAGCCTGAAAAAACTGTCCGCGCCGAGCGCAAAAGTGATGCGTGGCGGAATCAAGCAGGAGGTTCCTTCAAGGGAGATCGTCCCCGGGGACATTGTTCTTTTGGAGGCGGGAGACATGATCGTGGCGGACGGCAGGATCTTACATAACTATTCGCTGCAGGTCAATGAGAATTCCCTGACCGGGGAATCTACGAATGTGGAGAAAAATGACGCGGTGATCGAGGGCGAGGCGGCACTTGCAGACCGGAAGAATATGGTGTATTCCGGCAGCCTTGTCACATACGGAAGAGCCGAGGTGCTTGTCACGGCAACCGGAATGGAGACGGAACTTGGCAGGATCGCGGGACTTATGAACGCGGCAAAAGAAAGAAAAACGCCATTGCAGGTCAGCCTGGATGAATTCAGCAGCAAGCTTGCGGTACTCATCATGATCGTCTGCGCGCTGGTATTCGGACTCTGCATTTACCGGAGGATGGCGCTTCTGGACGCGTTTATGTTTGCGGTGGCGCTTGCGGTTGCGGCGATCCCGGAGGCGCTTGGTTCGATCGTAACGATCGTGCAGGCAATGGGAACGCAGAAGATGGCGAAAGAAAACGCGATCGTCAAAGATTTAAAGGCGGTTGAGAGCCTCGGCTGTGTCTCGGTGATCTGCTCCGATAAGACAGGAACGCTGACGCAGAACAAGATGACCGTGAAAAAGATCTATGTGGGCGGAGCAGTGATCGAGCCGTCTGAACTTGACATCCAAAATCCGGTGCAGCGTTATCTGCTCTACAATGCGGTTTTGAATAACGATTCGAGTATCGTCGGGGAAAAAGAGATCGGCGATCCGACAGAGACGGCTCTGCTTTATATGTATCGCGGCATCAAAACCGGTGAGGGGGCATTTTGTGACGGAGACAGCCTTCTTGAGGATGATCTGAGAAATCACATGGAACGGCTGGAGGAAGTTCCGTTTGATTCAGACCGGAAACGGATGAGCACGAAATACAGACTGCACGGAGTTTCCACGGTACTCACCAAGGGAGCGCCGGATGTCCTGCTGGCGCACTGTGAGAGTTCTATGGATGAAAGCGGGATCCACGAGCTGACGGAGGATGAAAAACAAAAGATCAGAGACGTCAACCGGGAATTTTCGGAAAATGGTCTTCGGGTGCTCGCGTTTGCCTGCCGTGAAACGGAGGAAGAACTGACGAAAGAGACCGAATGTCATCTGACCTTTTTGGGACTTGTCGCGATGATGGATCCGCCGAGACCGGAATCCGTGGAGGCGGTAAAAAACGCGATCCGCGCGGGGATCCGGCCGGTGATGATCACAGGAGACCACAAGATCACAGCCATTGCGATCGCAAAGGAGATCGGCATTTACCACGAGGGAGATATGGCGCTGACCGGCATGGAACTGGATGCCATGTCAGAGGAAACGTTAGCGCAGGATATTGAAAAAATATCGGTCTATGCAAGGGTTTCTCCTGAAAATAAGATCCGTATCGTGGAGGCATGGCAGAACAAAGGAAAGATCGTATCCATGACCGGAGATGGAGTGAATGACGCGCCTACGTTAAAAAAAGCCGATATCGGTGTTGCAATGGGTGTTACGGGAACGGAAGTTTCCAAGGACGCGGCGGCAATGATCCTCTCGGACGACAACTTCGCGACGATCATGAAAGCGGTCGTAAACGGAAGAAACGTATACCGGAACATCAAAAACACGATCCTGTTTCTGCTTTCGGGCAACATGGCGGGCATTCTGTCGGTACTCTACACCTCACTTATGGGACTTCCGGTGCCATTTGCACCGGTACATCTTCTGTTTATCAACCTTCTGACCGACTCGCTGCCTGCGATCGCGATCGGGATGGAACCGTCAGACGAGTCTCTTTTGGAGGAAAAACCGCGGGATCCGTCGGTCGGTATCCTGACGAAAGATTTTGTCGGAAAAATGATGTTACAGGGAGCGCTGATCGCGGCAGTGACAATGGTGGCGTACCACATGGGGTTAAAAAGCAGTGACGCGCTTGCCACCACAATGGCGTTTTCGGTTTTAACGCTCGCAAGATTGTTCCACGGGTTTAACTGTCGTGGAAAGAAGTCTGTGGCAAAACTCGGACTGGAATCTAACCGATACAGTATCTATGCGTTTTTAGGCGGCGTGTGCCTGCTTGCACTGGTACTTTTTATTCCGGCACTGCACGGGGTATTTTCCGTGACGGACGTATCCGGCAAAAACCTGATCTGGATCGCGGGACTTGCGTTTTTACCGACGCTTCTCATTCAGATCAGAAAAATGATACAGGATAAGACAGAAGATGGAGGAGAACCTGAAAAATGTTAGATCATATTTCGTTTGTTTATTTCATACAGCAGATGGCGCAGCACCCTGTGCTTCTGATCTCGGTTCTGTTGACACTTGGTGTGATCTTTGTAAACGGATGGACAGACGCCCCGAACGCGATCGCAACCTGCGTGTCAACCAGATGCATCGATGTGGATCACGCGATCATTATGGCGGCGATCTGCAATTTCTTCGGAGTAATGGTTATGTCGCTCATCAATTCGAGCGTGGCGATGACCATAAAGAACATGGTGAATTTTGGCGGAAACAATGAGGATGCCCTGATCGCGCTGTGCGCGGCAATGGCGGCGATCGTGATCTGGGCGATCGGAGCGTGGTATTTTGGAATCCCGACGAGTGAGAGCCATGCGCTGATCGCGGGGCTCAGTGGAGCGGCGATCGCACTTCAGGGCGGACTGGGTGGCATAAATTTTTCCGAGTGGATCAAAGTCATCTACGGACTTGGCTTATCGACCGTCATCGGCTTTGCGGTTGGCTTTCTGGTGTGCAAGATTGTTACGCTGATCTGCGAGAGTATGGACCGGAAAAAGACGAACCGCTTTTTTAGCGGCGCACAGGTGGCGGGAGGCGCGGCAGTGGCATTTATGCACGGCGCACAGGACGGACAGAAATTCATGGGTGTACTGCTGCTAGGACTCTTTTTGCTCAACGGGAAAGAGGATACCGCAGGCGCGTTTGTCCCGGTCTGGATGATGGTGCTCTGCTCCGTTGTGATGGGACTTGGCACTTCCGTGGGAGGAAAAAAGATCATCAAATCCGTGGGCATGGATATGGTCAAACAGGAAAAATACCAGGGCTTTTCCGCGGATGCGGCAGCGGCGGTATGTATCTTATTTTCTACGATATTCGGGATCCCGGTCAGTACGACGCATATGAAGACGACGGCGATCATGGGTGTCGGCGCGGTGAAACGGCTGTCCGCGATCAACTATAAGGTCGTGCTCGACATAGTGCTGACCTGGGTGCTCACATTTCCGGGCTGTGGACTGATCGGCTTTATTATGGCGAAAATATTTTTGTTGTTCCGATAAAAGGTGTTATTCAGAGAGAAGGAGAAAAAGCAGATGAAAAAGAAGAAAGAAGAATTTTATTATAAAAATTTATGTTCCGCGATGGAGTATGCTTACCAGGCAGCGCAGTTTTTGACAGAAACCCTGAAACATTTCGATAAAGAGACGATTCAGGAAAAACTGGATGCCATGCACGAATTAGAGCAGAAAGGCGATGTGAAAAAGCATAAAATGATGAAGGCGTTGAGCCAGGCGTTTATTACCCCGATCGAGCGGGAAGATCTCGTCTCACTCAGCGGCTATATCGATGATATTACGGATGCTGTGGAGGAAGTGCTGCTTCAGATTTATATGAGCAACGTGACGGAGATCCGCACGGATGTATTTCCTACGCTGGATCTGCTCTCGGAGAGTATAAAGGCACTCGGGGATGTCATGGAGGAGTTGAAAGATTTTAAACATTCCAAAGTGATCGAGGACTATATCGTCCGCGTCAATGATTTGGAGGAGCAGGGCGACCGCCTCTATGTGGAGAACATGCATACCCTGCACGGGGAGGAGGATATCCGCACGATCGTGATCTGGCGGACGATCTATGAATATCTGGAAACCTGTATCGATACCTGTGAGCATGTGGCGGATATTGTAGGCATGGTCATCATGAAAAACTCGTAATCTGTTTCCGTTCTTGCTGTCATGTCCGTTCAATGTTACAATAAAAAGAGGCTTCTGGCATAATGGTGGAAGCCTCTTTTTTCTTTTAATATATGTGTCTGTGGGAGAAATAGACGAAATTAATGATTGAAGCGTTGCCGACACCATGATATGATAAATACGATACAGCTGTCCGCGTTTATAAGAAGCGTAAGAGAGGACAGTTGTATTTGCGTATACGATGAGCCAGGGACAGATTTATGCTTGCACAAGAATCTGTATTTGGCGAAGGTACATCATCGAGCTTTTAAGTGAGATGGTGTAGAAGTTAAGGAGGAGATTATGGACAAGACTATTGAAAATTTTTTGCGATATGTAAAGATCGATACCCAGTCCTCAGAGGAAAGCACCACCACCCCCAGTACCATGAAGCAGCATGATCTGGCAAAACAGCTGGTGAGTGAACTGGAGGCCATGGGAGCCGCAGAGATCACTTACGATAAGGAACATTGCTACGTCTATGCCACCATTCCGGCATCCGCAGGCTGTGAGAAGGCACCGGTGCTGGGCTTTATTTCCCACATGGATACTTCCCCGGCAGTGACGGATACCAATGTAAATCCAAGAATCGTGGAGAACTACGACGGCAAAGATATCGTGCTGAATACAGCAGAGAATATTGTTATGAAGACGGCGGATTTCCCGGAACTGTTACATTATGTGGGACAGGATCTGATCGTGACGGACGGTACGACCCTGCTTGGTGCGGATGACAAGGCCGGTGTGGCGGAGATCATGACCATGGCGGAGACCTTATTAAAGCATCCGGAGAAAAAGCACGGTAAGATCCGGATCGGATTTACCCCGGATGAGGAAGTGGGAGCCGGAGCCGATCATTTTGATGTAAAGCTGTTTGGCGCGGATTATGCCTACACCGTGGATGGCGGTGCATTGGGCGAACTGGAATATGAGAACTTTAACGCAGCCGGAGCAAAGCTGCATGTCTACGGCAGAAGCGTGCATCCCGGTTCCGCCAAGGGCAAGATGAAGAATGCCATTCTGATCGCACAGGAGTTCCAGAGCCTGCTGCCGGTGGAGCAGAATCCCATGTATACCGAAGGCTATGAGGGATTCTTCCATCTGGATGCCCTGCAGGGCAATGTGGAGGAGGTTGTGGCGGATTATATTATCCGGGATCACGACAGACAGCTTTTTGAACAGAAAAAAGAAGTGTTTTTAGCCTGTGCCGATTTCCTGAACCGGAAGTATGGAGAGGGTACGGTCGTGGTGGACCTGAAGGACTCTTATTATAACATGCGGGAGATCATGGAACAGCATATGCACCTGATCGAAAATGCGAAAGCAGCCATGGAAGAACTGGGCATCGAACCGAAGGTATCCCCCATCCGCGGCGGTACCGATGGCGCACGACTGTCCTTTATGGGACTGCCTTGTCCGAACCTGTGCACCGGTGGGGAGAATTACCACGGCAGATATGAATATGCCTGCGTACAGTCCATGGAGAAGACCACACAGCTGCTGATCGCCATTACGGCAAAATATGCGGACAGATAATAAGACGAAAACGTAAACTGATTTGGAAAGGCAATACTTTTTATATGACGAATGTAACACAAATGAACGAAACCGAGAGACAATATTATTTTATGGAGAAAGCCTCCGGCTATGTGACAAAGCTTGGTGAAGAACTGGGCAGAAAGCCTACCTGCTGTGTGACGACCTTCGGGTGTCAGATGAATGCCAGGGACTCCGAGAAGCTGGTGGGAATCCTGGAAAAAGTAGGCTATGAGATCATTGAGGATGAAAATGCGGACTTTGTGATCTACAATACCTGTACCGTCCGGGATAATGCCAACCAGCGTGTCTACGGAAGACTGGGAGTATTGAACGGCTACAAGAAGAAAAATCCTCACATGAAGATTGCTCTCTGCGGCTGTATGATGCAGGAGCCTTCCGTCATCGAGAAGATCAAGAACAGTTACCGTTTCGTGGATCTGATCTTCGGAACCCACAACATTTTCAAATTCGCCGAGCTGTTGTGTTCCCTGTTTGAAAATGAGGGAATGGTCATCGATATCTGGAAGGACACGGACAAGATCGTGGAAGACCTTCCCGTGGAGAGAAAATATCCCTTCAAATCCGGTATTAATATCATGTTCGGCTGTAATAATTTCTGCAGTTATTGTATCGTGCCTTATGTCCGTGGCAGGGAGCGCAGCCGGAATCCCAGGGATATCATCCGGGAGATCGAGGGACTGGTGGCAGACGGCGTGGTGGAGATCATGCTGCTGGGACAGAATGTAAATTCCTACGGCAAGAATCTGGAGGAGCCCATTACTTTTGCACAGCTGTTACAGGAAGTGGAGAAGATCGAAGGATTGGAGCGGATCCGTTTCATGACGTCTCATCCCAAGGATCTGTCGGATGAACTGATCGAGGTCATGAAGCATTCGAAGAAGATCTGCAGACATCTGCATCTGCCCTTACAGTCCGGTTCCACGAAGATCTTAAAGGCCATGAACCGCCGTTATACCAAGGAACAGTATCTGGAACTGGCGGAGAAGATCCGCAGGGAGATTCCGGATATGGCCATCACCACGGATATTATCGTGGGCTTCCCGGGAGAGACGAAGGAGGATGTGGACGAGACAATCGATGTGATCCGCCGCGTGAAATATGACAATGCGTTTACTTTTATCTATTCCAAACGTACCGGAACACCGGCGGCCGCCATGGAACAGGTACCGGAAGCGCAGGTGAAGGAGCAGTTTGACCGGGTACTTAAGACCGTACAGGAGACCGCAAGAGAGCAGGTGGGCAGATATCAGGGACAGATCGCAGATGTGCTGGTGGAAGAGATCAACGAGAACGACAGCACTCTGGTCACCGGAAGAATGTCCAACAACACACTGGTACATTTCCCGGGGGACGCTTCGCTGGTAGGCAAGATTGTGAACGTGTCTCTGGATGAGTGCCATGGATTTTATTATATGGGACATATAGTTTAGTCATGAATGGCGCGGCCTGAACGAGATTTATAAAAAATCCTTGCAAACAAAACGAAATAGAGATATGATAAGGCTCGTGTGACTTTATAAAAATTTTATAATTTCACACGGGCTTATTTTATGCCCGATTTACGAGGTGAGGAGAAAATTATGGAAAAACTAAAACCGAAGCTTTTCTCAGTAATGAAAAGCTACACGAAAGAACAGTTCGTAAAAGACGTGATCGCAGGTATCATCGTGGCGATCATTGCACTGCCCTTATCCATTGCGCTGGCACTGGCGTCCGGTGTAACTCCGGAAAAGGGTATCTATACCGCCATCACTGCCGGTTTCGTGATCTCATTCTTAGGCGGCAGCCGTGTGCAGATCGCAGGACCTACGGCGGCATTTGCCACTATTGTAGCCGGAATCGTGGCAAAGAACGGTATGGACGGTCTGATCATTGCAACTTTGCTGGCCGGTGTGATTCTGATCCTGATGGGCCTCTTACGACTGGGCAATCTGATCAAATTCATCCCCTATACCATCACCACAGGCTTTACCTCCGGTATCGCCGTGACGATCTTTATCGGACAGATCAAGGATTTCCTGGGACTGACCATTGTCAGCGAAGAGCCCCTGATCGAGACCATGGACAAACTAAAGGCAGTATTTGTGTTTATTTCCACCACCAATCTGCAGGCCCTTCTGGTAGGTGTGATCAGTCTGCTGATCCTGATCGTGTGGCAGTATCTGCCGGGCTTCTGCAAGAAGATTCCCCCTTCCCTGATCGCGGTACTGGTGGGAAGCGCCATGGTGGCATTGCTTAACATGAATGTAAATACTATCGGGGATCTGTATGAGATCTCCAATAAGCTCCCTGCAATCTCCCTGCCGGCCTTCAGCCTGAAGACGGTACAGAATGTCCTGCCGGATGCTTTCACCATCGCGATTCTGGCGGCCATCGAGTCTCTGCTTTCCTGCGTGGTGGCAGACAGCATGGTGAACAGCAGGCACCGTTCCAATATGGAACTGATCGCCCAGGGTGCCGGTAACATCACTTCCGCATTGTTCGGAGGAATCCCGGCTACCGGAGCCATTGCCAGAACCGCAGCCAACGTGAAAAATGGCGGACGTACTCCTATTGCCGGTATGGTACATTCCGTGACCCTGCTTCTGATCCTTGTGGTGCTGATGCCTTATGCGGCACTGATCCCCATGCCAACTATCGCAGCCATTCTGTTCATGGTGGCTTACAATATGTGTGACTGGCGGAAGTTCGTGGGACTCTGCAAGACCGCACCCAAGAGCGATATCATTGTACTGGTGACCACATTTGTACTGACTGTCGTGTTTGACCTGGTGGTAGCCATCGAGGTAGGTATTCTGCTGGCAGCCATCCTGTTCATGAAGCGTATGAGTGATGTGACGGAAGTGGAAGGCTGGAAATACGTGGATGATGAAGACGATGCGGACAGCCTGTCCTTAAGAGTCGTACCGCACAACACCATGGTCTATGAAGTCAGCGGCCCTCTGTTCTTCGGCGCAGCGGACAAGATCCTGAAGATCACGCTGGATGAAAAGATGAACTGTCTGGTACTGCGTATGCGCAGCGTGAGTGCCATTGATGCCACTGCCATGCACAATCTGGAGCAGCTATATGCGGACTGTAAGAAGAAAAATATCCAGATCATTCTGTCCCACGTAGGGGAACAGCCCATGCATGTCATGGAGAAGAGCGGGTTCTTAGATAAGGTGGGCAGAGAGAATGTATGTGCCCATATCGACGATGCGCTGGAGCGTGCCGCACGGCTGGGATAAGGGGCAAAAACTATCATTTGCTGACGGGTTCTTTAATTTACAACCTCAATATTTTGTGCTAAGATAGATGCGGATGCGCAAGTTTTTGCGTGTCCGCTTTGTCGTGTATCCTTTTACAGAACAGGAGAAGATCATGGCTGAATTGACACCAATGATGCAAAAATATATGGAGACAAAGGAGCAGTACAAGGACTGTATCCTTTTCTATCGTCTGGGAGACTTTTATGAAATGTTCTTTGACGATGCCATTGTGGCATCCAGAGAACTGGAGATCGCACTGACCGGAAAAAGCTGCGGCATGGAGGAACGGGCCCCCATGTGCGGCATTCCCTACCATGCGGTGGAGGGGTATCTGACCAAGCTGGTCAGCCGTGGCTATAAAGTAGCCATCTGCGAACAGGTGGAGGATCCCAAGCTTGCCAAGGGACTGGTGAAGAGAGAGGTCATTCGTGTGGTGACTCCCGGTACCAACTTAAATGTCCAGTCACTGGAGGCCAGCAAGAACAATTACCTGATGTGTATTGCATATACCTCGGACGGCATCGGCATCTCCGCAGCGGACGTGACCACTGGCGACTATTACGTGACCGAAGTGGAGGATCTGCGGAAACTGAACGACGAACTGATGAAATATGAGCCTTCGGAGATCATCTGCAATGAGGCTTTTTTAGTCAGTGGATTTGATGTGGCGGACTTAAAGTCCCGGTTACATATTTCCGTCAATGCACTGGAATCCCATATGTTTGATGATGACGGCTGCAGACGGATCCTTATGAAGCATTTTAAAGTCAATACGCTGATCGGTCTGGGTGTGGAGGAATTCCCCACGGGGCTTCTGGCTGCCGGAGCACTGTTACAATATCTGTACGATACCCAGAAGACGGATCTGGAACACTTTACCCATATTTATCCGTATCTCACCAGCAAATACATGCTGTTGGACAGTTCCACCAGAAGGAACCTGGAACTGACGGAGACCTTAAGAGAAAAGCAGAAGAGAGGTTCCCTTCTGTGGGTGCTGGACAAGACCAAGACCGCCATGGGCGCCAGACTGCTCAGAAGCTATATCGAGCAGCCCCTGATCGAGAAGGAAGAGATGGAGAAGCGTCTGGATGCCATTCAGGAACTGAATCAGGATTCCATTTCCCGGGATGAGATCAGAGAGTATTTAAATCCCATTTACGACCTGGAGCGCCTGCTCAGCAAGGTGACCTATAAGACGGCGAATCCCAGAGATCTGATCGCTTTCCGGAATTCCCTGCAGATGCTGCCACCGATCAAGACGGTGCTGTCATCGTTCCAGAAGGAGGAACTGGCAGGGATACGGGAACAAATCGACGGACTGGAAGATATCTACCGGCTGATCGAGGAAGCTATCATTGATGAGCCTCCCCTGTCCATCCGGGAAGGCGGAATGATCAAGGATGGATTTGACGAGACCATAGACCGTCTGCGCAGTGCCAAACATGACGGCAAACAATGGCTGGCACAGCTGGAGGAAGAGGACAGAGAACGGACCGGCATCAAGAACCTGAAGATCAAATACAATAAAGTCTTTGGCTATTATTTTGAGGTGACCAATTCCTACAAGGATCTGGTGCCAGAAGACTATATCCGCAAGCAGACCCTTGCCAATGCGGAGCGGTATACCACACCGAGATTAAAGGAGCTGGAAGATACCATCTTAAATGCGGAGGACAAGCTCCAGACATTGGAATATGATGTCTTCTGCAAGATCCGGGATACCATCGCACAGGAGCTGGAGAGGATCCAGAATACCGCAAAAGCGGTGGCCAAGCTGGATGTGTATGCGTCCCTGTCTCTGGTGTCGGAACGCAATCACTATGTGCGTCCGAAGTTAAACGAAAAAGGGGTTATCGATATCAAGGATGGAAGACATCCTGTGGTGGAGCAGATGATCACCAATGACATGTTCATTGCCAATGACACGTATCTGGATAATGGCAGCCATTGTATCAGTGTCATCACCGGCCCCAATATGGCGGGAAAATCCACCTATATGCGTCAGACGGCTCTGATCGTACTGATGGCGCAGATTGGCTGTTTTGTGCCTGCCAGAAGTGCCAATATCGGCATCGTGGACCGGATCTTCACCCGTGTGGGTGCTTCGGATGATCTGGCCAGCGGACAGTCTACGTTCATGGTGGAAATGAATGAAGTGGCGAATATTTTGCGGAACGCCACCTCCAAAAGTCTCCTGATCCTGGACGAGATCGGCAGAGGTACATCCACCTTTGACGGATTAAGTATTGCCTGGGCGGTGATCGAGCATATCAGTAACCGGAAGCTCTTGGGAGCGAAGACTCTGTTTGCCACCCATTACCATGAACTGACCGAACTGGAAGGCAAAATGAACAATGTGAACAACTACTGCATTGCGGTCAAGGAATGCGGTGATGATATCGTGTTCTTACGAAAGATCGTAAAGGGCGGTGCGGATAAGAGCTACGGTATTCAGGTGGCGAAGCTGGCCGGTGTGCCGGACATGGTCATTGACCGGGCAAAAGAGATCGTGGAACAGCTGTCGGACAACGACATTACGGAAAAGGTACAGAGCATAGCTATTGACAATAAGGGCGAGGGGAAAGTCAAAAAACAGCCTAAATACGATGAGGTGGATCTGGCGCAGATGTCCCTGTTCGACACCGTGACGGATGAGGATGTGCTGAAGGAACTGATGGAGATCGAGGTGACGACGCTGACGCCCTTAGATGCGCTGAATACGTTGTATCGCCTGCAGAATAAGTTAAAGAACCGCTGGAACGGTTAGACTTAAGTATCAGAGAGGAGATTTATGGGAATACATGTACTGGACTCCCGGACGATCGACAGGATCGCTGCCGGTGAGGTGGTAGAGAGACCGGCCAGTGTGGTAAAGGAACTGGTGGAGAATGCCATTGATGCCGGATCCACGGCAATCACGGTAGAGGCAAAGGAAGGCGGCATCGAGTTCATCCGTGTGACGGATAACGGCTGCGGAATCGAAAGAGAACAGCTGCCCACCGCCTTCCTCAGACATGCCACCAGCAAGATTGAGGATGCGGATGATCTGAACCATATCGCAAGTCTTGGCTTCCGCGGTGAGGCATTGTCCAGTATCGCGGCAGTCTCCCGGGTAGAGATCATTACCAAGAGAAAAGAAAATCTCACCGGAACCCGTATGGTGCTGGAGGGAGCGAAAGAACAGTCCATCGATGAGATCGGTGCGCCGGACGGCACGACATTTCTCATGCGGAATCTGTTCTTCAATACGCCGGTACGCCGGAAATTTTTAAAACAGCCTGCCACGGAGGGCAGCTATATCACGGATCTGATGGAACATCTGGCATTGTCGAGACCGGATATTTCCTTTAAGTTCGTATTGGGGAATCAGACCAGATTCCATACCTCCGGGAACGGTGACTTAAGGGAAGTCATCTACCGGATCTACGGCCGGGAAATCGCCGCACAGCTGGTGCCCATCCAGATCGAGGAAAACGGCATTAAGGTGGAGGGCTATCTGGGCAAACCGGTGCTGGTGCGTTCCAACCGTAACTTTGAGATCTATTTTATCAACGGCCGCTTTATCCGCAGCGGAGTGATCGCCAGGGCTATTGAAGATGGGTATAAACAGTACCTGATGCAGCATAAATTTCCGCTGTGCGTACTGCACATCACCATGGATACGGAGACGGTGGATGTAAATGTGCATCCCTCCAAAATGGATGTGCGTTTTTCTGACGGCATGGCTTTTGCCAGAATGCTCAGTGAGAAGATCGCCACCACCTTAAGGAACCGGGAAATGATCCCGGATGCCTCCCTGGAGGACGAAAAAGCGATCCAGAAAAAGGAACAGGAAGAAAGAAAAGCCTCCTGGAAGGAGCATACTCCGGAAGTCTTCGAAAAAAAGAGAGAAGAAAGCTACCGCGTCATGGAGGCGGCAAAATACGAAGCGGCTCCCAAAGACCGGAGAGAATTTATACAGAAACCCATCTGGCAGGAAAATCATGCCGGAGTACAGACCAGCATCCGGAAGCCGGAATCTGCCGGGGAACAGACAGCGGGTGCTGTAGGTACCATAACGGCGGAAAGACCGCAGAACATTCAGCCCAGTTCCAATCCGGTGGCAGAAGCATCCGAAACGCCTGCCACAGCCACACCGCAGGAAGATGACTTCTTTGTAGAGGCAGTGCCGTTGGAAGCACCGAAGACACCGGTACCGGCAACGGAGACAGCAACTGTCATACCGGTTCCTGCGCAGCCCACGGCACCGTCACAGGAATTGCCTGCCGAACCGGAGCCGGAGGTAAAGAATGCACAGCAGCTGAATCTGTTTGAAGAAAAACTCCTGTCCATGCAGAACCGCAGCCGCTATCGGATCATCGGTCAGGTCTTTGATACCTACTGGCTGATCCAGTTCGAGGATAAGCTGTTTATCATCGATCAGCATGCGGCTCATGAGAAGGTAAAATACGAGCGGCTGATGAAACAGTTCCATGAAAAGAGCGTGGTTTCCCAACGTCTGATGCCGCCTATTATCGTCAGCCTGACGGGACAGGAAGAAAGTATTCTGCATACCTATGAGGATGCTTTTGCACAGCTGGGATTTGAGATCGAGGCCTTCGGAGGCAACGAATATGCCCTGCGCAGTGTGCCGGTGGATCTCTACGGATGCAGTGAGAGAGAACTGTTCCTGGCGGTACTGGACGAACTGTCGCAGGAGACCGGCAACCGCGGAAGCTTTCAGGTCATCGAGGAGAAGATTGCCTCCATGTCCTGCAAGGCGGCGGTCAAGGGTAACAACCGCCTGAGTTTTCAGGAGGCGGAGGAACTGATCGACGAACTGCTGACACTGGAGAATCCCTATAATTGTCCCCATGGCAGACCCACGATCATCACCATGACGGAGACAGATCTGGAAAAGAAATTCAAGAGGATAGTATAATGCGTTTACTGATCAAACAGAGAGTGTTCTCCTGGACGGATTCTTACGATGTCTATGACGAGAACGAAAATCCAAAATATTTTGTAAAGGCGGAGTTCTTCTCCCTGGGACACCAGCTGCATGTATATGACAGAAATGACCGTGAACTGGGAGTTATCAGACAGCGGCTGCTTACGCTGCTTCCGGCCTTTGAGATCGAGATCGGCGGCCGGGTCCGGGGAGAGATCCGCAAGCAGTTTTCCTTTTTCAAGCCCAGATACGAGATCGATTACAACGGCTGGCGTGTGGAGGGAGATTTCCTGGGATGGGACTATGATGTGTACAGCGGATGCAGCAGTATCATTCATATCTCCAAGGAACTGTTTCACTGGGGAGATACCTATACCATTGATTTCTCCGATCCCGGGGATGAACTGGAGGGACTGATGTTAGTCATTGCCATTGATGCGGCAAACTGTACCCAGAACAATGGATAGCTGTCAGCGTTTTATAAAAGTGTAAGGAAGCGAATTATGTCGGTAACACAAAATAAAAAAAGACCTCTGGTAGTGCTGACCGGACCCACGGCAGTGGGAAAGACGAAGCTGTCCATCGCACTGGCGAAGGCCATAGAGGGAGAAATCCTGTCGGCGGACTCCATGCAGGTATATAAACATATGGATATCGGATCCGCCAAGATCCGCCCGAAGGAGATGCAGGGAGTTCCCCATCATCTGATCGATATTCTGGAACCCTGGGAAGAATTCAATGTCGTGGTATTCCAGAAACGTTGTCTGGAATGCATGGAACAGATCTATGACAGGGGGCATATTCCCATTCTGGTGGGAGGCACCGGATTCTACATTCAGGCCGTGCTCCGGGGAATTGATTTTACGGAAAACGAAGAGAATACCGAATACCGCAAGCGACTGGAAGGCCTGGCAGAAGAACAGGGGCCGGAGGTACTGCATGAGATGCTAAAAGAGGTCGATCCGGTATCAGCAGAGAATATCCATGCCAATAATATCAAGAGGACCATCCGTGCACTGGAATATTATGAACTGACCGGAGAACCGATCTCTGCCCATAACGAGCGGGAAAAAGAACGCACGAGTCCTTATAATTTCAGCTATTTCGTGCTGACGGACGACAGGGAAAAGCTGTATGACCGGATTGAAGTCCGAATCGATGAAATGCTGTCGGAAGGACTGGTGGATGAAGTAATGCAGCTGAAAGAGATGGGCTGCCACCGGGGCATGGTATCCATGCAGGGACTGGGGTACAAGGAGATTCTGGAATATCTGGAGGGAGAATGCAGCCTGGAAGAAGCTGTCTATACTCTGAAACGGGACACCAGGCATTTTGCCAAGAGGCAGTTGACCTGGTTTCGCAGAGAGCAGGAAGTGACCTGGATCCATAAAGGGCAATTTGAATATAACGAAGAGAAAATATTAGAATACATGATCAGAGAATTAGGAGAAAAAGAGATTTATGAGAAGCAGTAATGAAGAAATCTACCTGTCCATGGGAATCAGCAAGACCGTATATGACTACGGCTGTGCCATTGAGAAAAGTTTAAGAGACCGCTTTGATGAGGTAGACAGAAATGCGGAATACAATCAGTTAAAGGTGGTCAGGGCCATGCAGCAGCATCAGGTCAGCGAGGCCTGCCTGCTTGGCACCACCGGCTACGGCTACAACGATCTGGGAAGAGATACGCTGGAAGCGGTCTATGCGGCAACCTTCCATACGGAGGATGCACTGGTGCGCCCCCAGATCACCTGCGGCACCCATGCCCTGGCTCTGGCACTGATGAGCAATTTACGCCCCGGAGATGAACTGTTGTCCCCGGTAGGCAAGCCCTACGATACGCTGGAAGAAGTCATTGGCATCCGCCCTTCGAAGGGATCCCTGGCAGAGTACGGTGTGACCTACCGTCAGGTAGACCTGCTGCCGGACGGAAGCTTTGACTATGACGGGATCCGGAAGAACATCAATGAGAAGACTCATCTGGTAACGATCCAGCGCTCCAAGGGTTACCAGACCAGACCGACCCTGTCCGTAGAGAGAATCGGGGAACTGATCGCCTTTATTAAGGAAATTAAACCGGATGTGATCTGCATGGTGGACAACTGTTACGGCGAATTTGTGGAGACTATAGAACCCTCCGATGTGGGTGCGGATATGATCGTAGGGTCTCTCATAAAAAATCCCGGCGGCGGACTGGCTCCCATCGGCGGTTACATCGCCGGAAAAAAGGAATGCGTGGAAAACGCAGCATATCGTCTGACTTCCCCGGGACTGGGCAAGGAAGTCGGAGCATCTCTCGGCATCCTGAAAGACTTTTATCAGGGATTTTTCCTGGCACCGACCGTGACGGCGGGAGCATTAAAGGGTGCCATCTTCGCTGCAAATGTCTATGAAAAACTGGGTTTTGCGGTGGTACCGAACGGCAGTGAGAGCCGGCACGATATTATCCAGGCAGTGACCTTCGGTCAACCGGAGGGTGTTATTGGATTCTGTCAGGGCATTCAGGCAGCGGCTCCGGTGGACAGCCATGTGACACCGGAACCCTGGGATATGCCGGGATATGACGCACAGGTGATCATGGCGGCGGGAGCCTTCGTATCCGGTTCTTCCATTGAACTGTCCGCAGACGGTCCCATCAAGCCTCCCTATGCGGTATATTTCCAGGGAGGACTGACCTGGCAGCATGCTAAATTCGGCATTCTGAAATCCCTGCAGGCATTGGTACAGAAGGGCCTTGTAACGGAAGAACAGATCCGGAAAGCCATGTAGACAGATGCTGAAAGCTACGAATTCTGTAGAAAAAGCGCAAAATAAAATCTACTAAATTTGTGTACAGAAGAAGCTTTTTGTGATAGTATAAAAAGACGTATGGAAGACAGACTCGCGGGGAGACTGATCTGCCATGAAGAGTACACAGAAGAAAGATGAGGAAATACCTTGAAGAGAATTAATTGGGTTTTGATCGTCCTGGTACTGATCGGATTTGTGATCGGCAGATTTATAGGGACTTATTTCGACGGTACTTTTCTGAATTACGGACAGAATTTCGGACTCAGCAGTCCGGTGGAACTGAATCTTGGGTTCATTATTCTGACCTTCGGGCTGGAATTTAATATTACCATAGCCAGTGTGATCGGTGTGGTCATAGCGTTCGTGGTATATCGTTTTATCCGTTAGGGCAGCATACGTCGGAGAAGGCAGAAGGAGACTTATGCCGGAAAAATATGCACACAGGAACACAGATCAGGGACTTCCCTATGAGAGGTTCTTACAGTTCGGACCGGAGAATCTTACGGAAGCGGAACTGCTTGCCGTTATCTTAAGAACCGGTACGAAGGAGGATTCTGCGGTAGCACTGGCCGAAAAAGTACTTGCGCTGGCCACCTATCCGAGAGAAGGCCTTCTGGGATTACATGATGTGAGTGTGGAAGAACTGATGGAGATCCGGGGGATCGGTCTGGTAAAAGCGGTGAAGTTAAAGTGTATCGCTGAATTATCCAACCGGATGAGCCGGGCCAGGGCAAAAGACGGGATCTGCTTTACCAGAGCGGATCAGGTGGCGGAGTATTTCATGGAAAAGCTCAGACACCGGGATACGGAGTGCGTGTATCTGCTCTGTCTGGATGCCAAGGGACAGCTGATCCGGGAGAAGAAGCTGTCGGACGGATGCGTCAATATGGCGCTGATCTCTCCCAGAGAGGTCTTTCTGGAGGCACTGAAGGACAAGGCCGTCAGCATTATTCTCGTACACAATCATCCCAGCGGAGATCCCACACCCAGTGCTTCTGACAGAGAACTGACGGACAATGTGGCGAAAGCGGGCAGGCAGATGGATATTCCGCTGTTAGACCACATTATTATCGGAGATAACAGGTATACTAGCTTCAGAGAGCAAAAATTATTGATATAAGAAAGGGATAACGACAGTGGCAAACAATGCATTCGGTATCGACCTTGGTACCAACAACATAAAGATCTATAACCGCAATGATGACAACATTATGATCGAGAAAAATATGATTGCCATCGAGAATAAGAATACTTTATTCGCTTACGGAAACTCTGCATTTGAAATGTATGAGAAAGCTCCCAGCAATATTCATATTTCTTATCCGCTTTCCAATGGTGTGATCGCGGATATTAAGAATATGGAGACACTGGTGAAGTATTTTATCGGCGATCTGCAGAAGGGCAACACCAAGCCTTCCGATTTCTTTATTGCGGTACCTACGGATGTTACCGAGGTGGAAAAGAGAGCATTTTACGATCTGATCAAGGGCGCCAATGTGAAAGCCAAGAAGATCATGGTAGTGGAGAAAGCAGTGGCAGACGGACTGGGACTGGACATTGATGTCAAGAACTCCCAGGGTGTACTGGTAGTCAACGTAGGCTACGAGACTACGGAGATCTCCATCCTCTCTCTGGGAGGTATCGTGTTAAGCCGTCTGATCAAAGTCGGCGGCATGAAATTCGATGATGCTATCCGTGCAGCGGTCAGAAGAGAATTCTCCCTGATCATCGGCGGCAAGACGGCGGAAAATGTGAAGATTGCATTAAAAGAGCTGGAAGAAGAGGGCAAGGGTGCTGTCGTATACGGCAGAGATATTGTCACGGGGCTTCCGGTGGAGCGTGAGATTCCCACCCGGATGGTGGACGAGTCTCTGGAAGAGCACTTCAATACCATTATCGATAATGTAAAGGTGATCCTGGAGAGAACGCCGCCCGAGCTGGCAGCGGATATCTACCGTCACGGTATCTATCTGACCGGCGGAGCATCTCAGGTAAGCCATCTGGCAGAGAGACTGGCAACCGGTACCGGTCTGCACGTGAATGTGGCGGAGAATCCGCTGACCAGCGTAGCGACGGGACTTGCCAAGATCATCAAGGATGATAACTATAAAACGGTAGCTTATGCAATTGAAGGGATGAGTAAATGAGCCCAGTCGTAAAAAGAAAAGGGGAGAGGTTTACTTTACCGAGTAAATATCTCCTTTTTATTTTAACAATCCTGTGCACCATCATGATGCTGGTGACCTTTGGAACCAATGTATTTAACCGCCCGTTTAACAGAGTGGTGGGATATGTGATCGTTCCCTTTGAACAGGGAATCGCCAGAGCAGGGGAATGGCTGTCGAACCGTTCCGATGAACTGGTACAGATCCGGATGCTTTTGGCGGAAAACAGTGCCCTGAAGGAACAGGTGGCCTCCCTGACGGAGGAGAACACTCTGTTGCAGCAGGACAAATATGAACTGAATGAACTGAGAGGCCTGTTGGAACTGGATGAGGAATACGGTGACTACAACAAGATCGGTGCCCGGATCATCAGCAGAGATTCCGGCAACTGGTATTCTTCCTTTGTCATTGACAAGGGATCCAACGATGGCCTGGCCGATGATATGAATGTGATCGCCGGAGGCGGTCTGGTGGGACGCATCACGTCCGTGGGCCCGAACTGGTCCAGAGTAACGTCCATCATTTCGGATAATTCCAATGTCAGCGGTATGACACTGGCTACAGGAGACAATCTGATCGTATCCGGAGACTTACAGATGATGGCCCAGGGAGCGATCCCCTTCAGCAAGCTGGTGGACAGTCAGGATGCCGTTGCAGAGGGAGACAAGATCGTCACTTCCGATATCAGTGACAAGTATCTTCCCAATATTCTGATCGGCTATATCAGCACGATCAACAGGGATACCAACAACCTGACAAAGTCCGGTTACCTGACTCCCGTGGTGGATTTCGAACATCTGAGTGAAGTGCTGGTGATCACGGATAAGAAACAGCAGGTTCCGGGAGGAGGCACCGATGGAGAATAACAGCAGCTTCCTGCGGAGGATCGTTGTGGTGCTTCTGATCCTTTTGTTTTTTATTCTGCAATGCAGTGTATTCAACGGTCTGGCGCTTGGGGGAATTATCCCCAACCTGATGATCATTCTGACCTCTTCCTTCGGTTTCATGAGAGGAGAGAAGGAGGGGCTCCTGATCGGATTTGCCTGTGGACTTCTGTGCGATATCTTTTTCGGAAGTTTTCTGGGATTTTATGCCATGGTCATGATGTACATAGGCTTTGTCAACGGAAAGTTCTGCCGGATCTTTTATCCGGAGGATATCAAGCTTCCGCTGGCGTTGATCGTGGTCAGTGATATTTCTTATGGATTGATTTGTTATATTCTGATGTTTCTTTTGAGAGGGCGTTTTCATTTCCCGTATTATTTTACAAGTGTGATCCTGCCGGAGGCACTTTACACCATCGTTGTTACGATTATTTTGTATCCTCTGATCCTGAAGATCAATCAGAAGCTGGAGGAGAAGGAAAAAAGGAGCGCACAGAAATTTGTTTCGTGAAATTAGAGATCACATTATAAATATTGTGACCAGCAGACTGACAGTACTGATGATACTGTTTGCCTTTTTTGCCGGTGTTCTGCTTTATCGCTGTTTCCATCTGCAGATCGTAAACGGAGAAGAATATCTGAATGATTTTATTCTTCAGATCGAGAAGACCAGGGATATCTCCAGTACCAGAGGACGGATTCTGGACAGAAACGGTAATGTGCTGGCGGAAAACGAACTGGCTTATTCCGTAAAGATCGAGGATGTATTTGAATCCAGCCGGAATAAAAATGCAAAGGTCAATGATGTTGTCTACCGTCTGATCAAGCTGATCGAGAAAAACGGGGACAGCGTGATCACGGATTTTAAGATCGTGATCGATGAAGATGGTGATTATGCTTATTCTGTGGAGGGTACGTCATTACTTCGTTTTCAGGCAGACGTACTTGGTTACAGGACCATAGACGAGCTCAGTGAAGAAGAAAAGGCCATGACAGCTCAGGAACTGATAGAGTACTTAAGCCGTGCAAAGGGCTTTGCCATCGGGCAGTACGAAGACCCTGAGGACAGCAAGACTCCGTTTGTGCCGGGAAAGGGCTACACGAAAGAGGAATGGCTACAGATGGTGACCATCCGCTATGCCATGAATCTGACCTCCTTCCGGAAATATGTGGGGACTACCGTGGCCACCAATGTCAGTGCGGAAACTGTGGCGGTGATCATGGAGAATTCCGACCAGCTGGACGGTGTGTCCATCGTGGAGGATACGGTGCGTCACTACATAGACAGCAAATATTTTGCCCATGTGCTGGGGTACACCGGCAAGATCTCTTCCGATGAACTGACGGAATTAAATGAGCAGGTGGTGGCAGAAGGCGGCCTGGAGGACACCTATACCATCAATGATGTGGTAGGCAAGAGCGGCATCGAAGCCTATATGGAGACTACGCTGCAGGGTACCAAGGGCAGTGAAAAAGTGGTGGTGGATAATACCGGTAAGGTGATCACCATTTTGGAGCGTAAGGAAGCACAGCCGGGAGCCGATGTCTACCTGACCATCGACAAGGATCTTACGGAGGCGGTCTATAACATCGTCGAACAGAAACTGGCCGGTCTGGTGGCCAGCAAGATCATTAATGCCAAGGAATTCAATCTGCCGGAGAATGCCAAGAGTTCCTCCATTAAGATTCCAATCTATGACGTGTATTTTGCCATGATCAACAATAATATCCTGGACAGAAAACATTTTGAAGCGGAGGATGCGGGAGAGACGGAACAGGCAGTCTATGCCGCTTATCTGGAATACAAGCAGGGTGTTTACGACAGACTGACCTACGAACTCACAGAAGGGTCAACTCCCTACAACAAGCTTTCCAAAGAATATCAGGTCTACCAGAGCAATATCGTAAGCCTTCTTCGGGAAGAAGGCGTGATCATGAAGGAACTGGTGGATGATAACGATGCCACACAGACGGCCTGGGCGAAAGAGGAAGTCATTTCCTTAAAGGAGTATCTCCAGTATTGTATCGCCATGAACTGGATCGATGTGAGCAAGCTGGATCTGAATGACAAATATTCGGATTCCGCGGAAGTCTATGATAAACTGCTGGACTATACCATCAGCGCCATCGAGCATACCACCGAGTTCCAGAAACGTTTTTATAAATACATGCTCTTAAATGACAAGATCACCGGAAAACAGATCTGTATGCTTCTGTGTGAACAGCAGGTGGTGGACATCCCGGCGGAGGATGAAGAAGGGCTGTACTCCGGAAAACTGTCGGCATATCAGTTCATGATGAACCGGATCAATAATCTGGAGATCACACCGGCCCAGCTGGCGTTAGATCCCTGTAATGCTTCTGTGGTCATTACGGATGTCAATACGGGAGATGTGCTGGCTATGGTGTCTTACCCCGGGTATGACAATAATAAGATGGCGAACACTGTGGATGCGGAGTATTATGCGCAGCTGAATGCCGACAAGTCCAGCCCCCAGTTAAATTTCGCCACCCAGTATAAGGCGGCACCCGGATCCACCTTCAAGATCGTATCCGCCACGGCAGGACTTTTGGAGAACGTGATCAATTTACAGACCAGAGTAAACTGTGTCGGTACTTTTACGGAGATCACACCGTCCCCGAGATGCTGGAGGATCTCCGGACACGGTTATGAAAATGTGACATCCGCCATCAAGGATTCCTGTAACTATTTCTTCTACAATGTGGGTTACCAGCTGGCTACGAGAAGCGGAAGCTACAACGAAGAGGCAGGCCTGGACACTTTGAGCAAATATGCGGATCTGTACGGACTGACGGACAAATCGGGTGTGGAGATCGGTGAGTATGCACCGGACGTATCCACCAAGGACCCGGTACGTTCCGCCATCGGACAGGGCAGCAACAGCTACACCACCGTGGGACTGGCCAGATATGTTACGACCATTGCCAACAGCGGCACCTGTTATAATCTGACATTGCTTGACAAGACTACGGATTCCCAGGGAAATCTGTTAAAGGAGTATCATGCGGAGGTGAGAAATCAGATCGATCTGCCGCAGGAATACTGGGATGCGTTCCATCTGGGAATGCGGCAGGTAGTGGAAAATAAAAAGTATTTTAACGATCTGGCGGTAAATGCGGCCGGCAAGACCGGTACGGCGGAGCAGACAGCTTCCCGTCCCAACCATGCACTGTTTATCTGCTATGCACCCTATGAGAACCCGGAGATCGCCATTGCCACGAGAATCCCTTTCGGATATTCCTCGGATTATGCGGCACAGTTTACCAGAGATATTATCAAATATTATTACGGACTGGCAGAGGAAGACGATCTGATCACAGGTACGGCGGATGCTCTGGATAATGCCGTTTCCAACGAAATGTAACGATCTGAATGCAGTACTGAGGATCAAAAAATAAAAGACAGGTATAAGAAAATGAAAGATGCAGTATTGATCAAAAGTTTTCCCAACGGGATCACACTCCTGATGCGGGAGGATGCTTCTCTGGAGGAGATATTACAGGAGCTTGCAGTGAAATTCACGGAGGCCAGGAATTTTTTCGGAACGTCCACCATGGCATTGTCCATGGAGGGCCGGGAGGTTACCGAGGTGGAAGAAATCCGCATTCTGGATACCATCCGGGAAAACAGTAATGTGAGAATTGCCTGTATCGTTGGGCATGATGAGGCTACGAATAAGAATTTCATCAAGGCCCTGCAGCATATGGAAAAGAAGTTATCCGGCGGGGACGAGGGACAGTTCTATAAGGGAACCCTCAAGAACCGGGAGGTCATAGAAACCGAGAACAGTATTGTGGTCCTGGGGGATGTCTACCCGGGAAGTGCGGTGATCTCTGCGGGCAATATCATTATTCTGGGAGGACTGTACGGAGAGGCCTATGCAGGCGGATCCGGCAGAGAGGATTGTTATGTGGTAGCGCTTGAAATGGAGCCGGAAAGATTAAAAATCGGCGATTTCAAATATAAAACCAATGCGAAACAGTCGAAATGGGGAATACGCCCCAAAGTACAACCGAAAATTGCACACCTGAAGAATGGGAAGATCGTATTTGATCCCCTTACGAAAGAATTACTGGGGACTTTCTAAAAGGATCCAGGGGACGACAAAATCAAACAGGAGGAATCCAAAATGGAACAAAACGTTTCCGCGGAGAAGAAAAGCTCCGAAGTCATTGTCGTCACTTCAGGAAAAGGCGGGGTAGGGAAGACCACTACCTCTGCAAATGTGGGAACAGGTCTTGCAAAAGCGGGCAGCAAAGTCTGCCTGATCGATACGGACATCGGACTGCGTAACCTTGATGTGGTCATGGGGCTGGAGAACCGTATCGTGTACAATCTGGTAGATGTGGTCGAGGGAAACTGCAGGATCAAACAGGCACTGATCCGGGACAAGAGACATCCGGGGCTGTACCTGATGCCGTCGGCACAGACCAGAGATAAATCGGCGGTCACACCGGGCCAGATGGTAAAGGTGATCGACCATTTGAGGGAACAGTTTGATTACATCATTCTGGACTGCCCGGCGGGAATCGAACAGGGCTTCCAGAATGCCATTGCGGGGGCTGACAGAGCCCTGGTGGTAACCACACCGGAAGTCTCGGCCATCAGAGATGCGGACCGCATTATCGGTCTGTTAGAGGCCAACGGCTTCAAACAGATGGATCTGATCATCAACAGACTGCGCATGGATATGGTAAAGCGCGGAGATATGATGTCTGCGGATGATGTGGTGGACATTCTGGCGGTGCCCCTCATCGGAATCGTTCCGGATGATGAGAATGTCGTCATTGCCACCAATCAGGGAGAACCGTTGGTCGGAAGCGATACACCGGCCGGCAGGGCTTACCGTAACGTGGTGGATCGAGTGCTTGGAAAAGAAATTCCGTTCCTGGATTTCGAAAAGGGAGTCTCTTTCTGGACAAAAGTAACCGGTATTTTTCGAAAAGCATAGGAAGGGGACGGGATGAATATGAAGCATTTTTTCCGCAGGAAAAGTTCCTGCCAGGTGGCAAAAGACCGTCTGAAGATCCTACTGATATCGGACCGGGTGAACTGCTCCCCGGAGATGATGGAACTGATCAAGGCAGACATTACAAAAGTGATCTCAAAATACATGCGGATCGATACCGACCATATGGAGATCGAGATACAGGCAAAGGGCAGCAAGGGCGGAAGGAACAAAAGTCCCAGCCTCATTGCCAATATTCCCATTATTGATCTGCAGAAGACTGCGAAAATGCCATAAGGAGCATAAGGAAACAGAAAGGCCAAACAGATGTTTAAGAATTACAGATTACGGGATTATGACTTTAAACTGATCATACTGATACTGGCATTGTCGATCATCGGCATCATAACCATCGGCAGCGCGGAGCCTGCCCAGCAGAACAAACAGATGGCGGGCGTGGTGGCTGGTTTTGTAATCATGATTGCACTTTCTTTTTTTAATTATTCCGTAATTCTGAAGCTCTACTGGCTGATGTACATAGGCAATCTGGTACTGTTGGGGCTGGTAATCCTAATGGGCGAAGAAGGCAACGGAGCCCAGCGTTGGCTGAAGATCGGCGGACTGCAATTCCAACCTTCGGAACTTGCAAAAATTTTATTGATTTTATTCTTTGCACAGTTTATTATGAAATATAAGGAAAAGCTGAATACTTTCCCTGTGATCGCTTCGATTGCGGTACTTATGGGTGTTCCCTGGGTCATGGTAAAGGAACAGCCGGCGCTGTCTACCAGCCTTGTGCTGATCTTTATTTTCTGTGTGATCCTGTACACCGGAGGCATCAGTTACAAACTGATCTTCGGAGCACTGGCGGTAGCTATTCCGGCAGTGGTCATACTGGTATCTCTGGCAATGCAGCCGGACAGTACCATACTGGAAACCTATCAGAAGAACCGTATTCTTGCCTTCGTCAATCCGGAGGAATATTCCACGGATCTGGCGTACCAGCAGTTGAACTCCGTCATGGCCATAGGCTCCGGAGAACTGGATGGGAAGGGCTATAAAAATAACGAGATCACATCAGTAAAGAACGGCAATTTCCTGTCCGAGGCGGAAACCGATTTCATATTCGCTGTCATCGGTGAAGAGTTCGGCTTTAAGGGAAGTATAGTAGTAATTTTACTGCTGATGTTTACAGCAATGGAGTGCGTCTCCATCGCCGGAAAGGCGAAAGATATTGCGGGGACGATCATAGCGGCGTCAATGGGGGGACTGATCGCTTTCCAGAGTTTTGTAAATGTCGGAGTGGCTACCTTTATTTTACCGAATACAGGACTTCCGCTGCCTTTTGTAAGCTATGGACTGACCTCACTGATGAGTCTGTATATCGGAATGGGTGTGGTACTGAATGTACGTTTACAGGCAAAGAGAAGTTAGAAAAAGCTGTACAAAAGAAAGTATACATTACACAGAGAAGGGGTATGGACGATATGAACATTGCACTGATCGCACATGATGCCAAGAAGAAACTGATGCAGAATTTCTGCATCGCATATCGCGGAATTTTAAGTAAGAACGAATTATATGCCACAGGAACCACCGGCAGACTGATCGAAGAGGTCACCAACCTGAACATTCATAAATACCTTGCGGGACATCTGGGAGGCGAACAGCAGATCGGAGCCCAAATCGAACACAACGAGATCGACCTGGTGATCTTCCTGCGTGATCCACTGGCACCCAAGGCACACGAGCCGGACGTAAGTAATGTCATGCGCCTGTGCGATATGCATAATATTCCGCTGGCAACGAATCTGGCCAGTGCGGAACTGTTGATCAAGTCCTTAGACAGAGGAGATTTAGAGTGGCGTGAAATGTACAAATAGAGTTCACAGAATCGGCTCCTGCATTTGCATGATTCTCTGCGCCGCACTGCTTACCGGGTGCGGCAATGTGGCCTATACCTTTCCCTATGATGTGAATTCCAATGTCAGCAGTTTCAATGTGCTGGCAGGAACCGGAGCAGGGAAAGCGGATCCTTTTGCAACTAATCTGTGTGTGGTGACGGGGGATGAAACGGGAGACGGCAGCGTAGATATGTCCCAGGCTTCGGCCGCTGTTTTGTTCGATGTCAACAATAAAAAAGTATTATATTCCAAAAACGCATATGAAAGATTATATCCGGCCAGTCTGACCAAGGTAATGACGGCACTGGTGGCATTGCAGAATGCTTCGCCGGATACGGTACTGACGGCAACGGACAGTGTGAAGATCACGGAATCCGGGGCGCAGTTGTGCGGCCTGAAGTCCGGAGATACCATGACGCTGGACCAGGCCTTACATATTCTGTTAATGTATTCCGCCAATGATGCGGCCATGCTGATCGCGGAGAATATCGGAGGCAGTGTGGATCATTTTGTGGAGATGATGAATGAGGAAGCAGTACGGCTGGGAGCTACGAATACCAGTTTTGCCAATCCCCATGGGCTGTCGGATGACAACCATTATACCACGGCCTATGATCTGTATCTGATCTTCAACGAAGCCATCAAATACGATTCCTTCAACGAGATCATTCATATGACCAGCTATCAGACCACATATTACGATAAAAACGGCAATGCCAGGGAACTTACGGTGAACAACACGAACCGTTTCCTGCGGGGAGATTTCCAGGCACCGGAGAACATTACGGTCATCGGAGGTAAGACCGGCACTACCAATGCGGCCGGACACTGTCTGATCCTGTTGTCCAGAGACATAAACGGAGCACCTTATATCTCGGTGATCCTGAATTCTTCCGCCAGTGATGTCCTGTATCCGGAGATGGTACAACTCCTGGAGCAAATCAATAAATAACTGTTGTTTTTTGAGGGTATATCAACTATAATAAAGTAAATAGGTTGCGTGAAGTTCCTATAAATTTTACGACAGGAGGGTTACACCAATGGTTCAGTTGATTGTAGGCAAAAAGGGTAAGGGCAAGACAAAACAGCTGTTGGACAAAGTAAACAGCGAAGTAAAGGATATTTCAGGAAGTATCGTATATCTGGACAAAAGTACGAAACATATGTATGAACTGAACAACAAGGTGCGTCTGATCGACGTTTCCCGTTACATGATCGAGAACGAGAGCGAATTTCTGGGGTTCGTGAGCGGTATCATTTCTCAGGATCATGATCTGGAGCAGATGTATTTTGACAGCTTTTTGAAGATCGCTGCTCTGGAAGGCAAGGATATTTCCGCAGTGGTGGAGAAACTGGACAGAATGAGTGATTTCTTCCAGGTAGATTTTATCCTCAGCGTATCCATGGATGAAGCGGAATTACCGGAGTCCGTAAAGGATAAGATCCTTGTATCTTTGTAAGAAGAACGAATTATAATTTTCACGTATGAGAAGCCTCGGATGCCAACCGGGGCTTCTCAAATGTAAGGGTGAGGAAAGGAGGTTTTCCCATGGCAGAATCATCGAGACAATCGAAAAAAGTAAAAAAATACAGAAAACCTTTGAACCTCAATATCGGTATGCTCATTTTCGGAGCTATTTTTATCTATGTGATCATCTGTGTGGTCATGTATTTTCAGACGGATCATATTGTGCGGTATGAAGTGACGGAAGGGTCACTGGCCACCAACAATATTTACCGGGGCGTGGCGATCCGTACGGAAGAAGTCGTGAATACGGATACAGCCGGTTATGTGAACTTCTATGCCAGAGAGGGCGAGAGAGTTGCCAAGGGAGATACGGTATACATCGTGGATGAGACGGGGCGGCTGAATGAAGAACTGGAAGATGCCAGTCTCGGAGAGAATACCCTGAGCAATCAGGAACTCTCGGAATTTCGGAATGAGATCGTGAATTTCATGCATGGGTATGATGACAGGAATTATGAAAGTACCTATGATTTCAAATACTCTTTAAAAAATACAGTATTAAAGCTGGCTAATGTGAACATGCTGCAAAGCATTGAGAACGGAAACAGCGGTTCGGCGGCGAATATCGTAAACTTCTGCTATGCTCCCACGACGGGAATCGTGGCTTACTGGACAGACGGGTATGAGGATCTGACGGTGGACGGAGTGACCCAGGAGATCTTTGATGACAAGAATTACGAGAAGAAACAGATGCTCGGCAATGAACTGATGGCTGTGGGAGATCCGGTGTACAAGCTTTCCACGGAGGAGAACTGGTCGGTGGTCATTCCCATTGATGCGGAGCGTGGTGCCGAGATCCAGCAGGAAGATTATGTGAAGGTACGATTCCTGAAAAATCAGTATGAGTCCTGGGGACAGGCGAAGCTGATCAACGGCAGCGACGGCAATACCTTCCTGTCTCTGAGTTTTACCAATTCCATGGTCACTTTTGTATCGGACAGGTTCCTCGATATTGAACTGATTCTGAACGATGAGACAGGATTGAAAATACCGAATTCTTCCATTGTGGAGAAAGAGTTTTTCCTGGTGGATGAAGATTTTGTCACGACCAATGAAAATACGGGAACCCAGGGTGTGATCCGGCAGTGCTATCGGGATAACGGTGATATTTCCAGTGAATTCGTGGAGACGGGGGCCTACAGCTATGATGAGGAGGAAGGCGTGTATTATATGGACACCTCCGTATTGAAAGCGGGGGACGTCCTGTATAAGACGGACAGCCAGGAGACCTATACGGTAAGTAAGCGTGCGACCCTGATCGGCGTATATAATGTGAACAAGGGATATGCGGATTTCAAACAGATCAATATCCTGTACCAGAATGATGAATATGCCATTGTAAAGGCCAATACGACTTACGGCCTGAATGTATATGATTATATCGTGTTGGACGGTTCGGCGGTATCGGATGACCAGATCATCACCAACATCCGCAAAACAGATACTGTCAAAACGGATACTTCCACCGACAGCAGTGTGACAACAGAAACCGGGGATACATCACAGGAAACCGCTCCGACAGGTACGGAGGAGACCCAGACGGATCCGACGTCTGAGACTTCCGGGGAAACGGCGGAGAACGGTACAGAACCGGAAAACAGTGCGGAACCGGAGAACACCCCGGAAGCTTAAAGGAGACAGAAAGGACGGCGGGCGGAAATGGAAACAGAAGAGACCCAGCAGAGCAGAGAACTGGCGCAAAACTATAAAAACGTAAAAGAGAATGTCAGAAAGGCCTGTGAAAAGGTGGGAAGACCGGAACAGGAAGTGACCTTGTTAGCAGTCAGCAAGACAAAGCCTGTGGACATGCTGATGGATGTCTACCGTGCGGGAGCCAGAGACTTCGGGGAGAACAAGGTACAGGAACTGGTAGATAAGATCCCGCAGATGCCTTCGGATATCCGCTGGCACATGATAGGACATTTACAGCGCAATAAGGTGAAGTATATTGTAGACAGGGTCTGGCTGATCCACAGCGTAGACAGCCTGCGTCTCGCGGAAGAGATCAGCAGGGAAGCCGTGAAAAAGCAGGTGGAAGTCAATATCCTGATCGAAGTCAATGTGGCACAGGAAGAGAGTAAGTTCGGTACCACCGTGGAAGAAACGGCGGCCCTGATCCGTGAGATCGCGGTATTGCCGGGAGTACATATTAAGGGACTGATGACGATTGCTCCTTTTGTGGAAGATCCGGAAGAAAACAGGGACTATTTTCAGAAACTCAGGCAATTAGCTGTTGACATCGGAAATAAAAACATTGATAATGTTTCTATGAATATTCTTTCCATGGGAATGACCGGGGATTATATGGTAGCTGCCCAGGAAGGTGCCACCATCGTCAGAGTCGGGACCGGCATTTTCGGGGAGAGAGATTATAGTAAGACAATTTAGAAAGAGATAGTAGATAATATAAAGGAGACACACAACAATGGGTGTAATGGATAAGTTCCTGAATTATATGAAGCTGAACGATGAAGAAGATGAAGGTTTCTATGATGACGATTATCTGGATGATGAGGAAGAAGTAGAACCTGTGAAAAAATTCAGTTCTGCCAAAGGCAGACAGCAGGCACAGGAAGACGATGATCCGGACGATAAGGGAAAACGTTCCACACAGCCTAAGGTGACCCCCATTCATCGTACAGTGACCAAGAAGGTGCCTGGAACCGGCATGGAAGTATGCGTAATCAAGCCCACCTCCGTAGAGGATGCAAGAGAGATCACGGAGACCCTGTTAGCCAACCGGACAGTGGTACTGAATCTGGAAGGACTGGATGTGGATGTGGCACAGAGAATCATTGATTTCACCTCCGGTTCCTGCTTTGCCATCTCCGGCAATTTACAGAAAATATCTCATTATATTTTCATTATTACACCGGCCAGTGTCGATATCTCCGGTGATTTCCAGGATATTTTCGGTGGCGCCGGATCCTTTGAAATGCCTATCAACAACGGAATGTCATAAAAAGTCATATGAAGATAACTTCCTGCGGGTGACCGCAGGAAGTTTTTTAAGAACAGATAAAATCTACAAGAAAGAACAGTTCCGAAGGAACTGAAGGGTGAAGAACATGGCACAGAGATTACCGGTGCTTTACAACAAAAAGCCTTGCTACGATATTGTGTTCCAACAGTCTTTTGACGGCCTGTGGGAAGAACTGGCGGAACTCGGCGCTGCGGAGAAGAGATTATGTATCGTGACGGATTCCACCGTGGACGGACTGTATGCGTCACAGATCCTTGAAATTCTGGAAGGCAAATGCCGCAAGGCTGTAAAATATGTCTTTCCGGCCGGTGAAGAACACAAGAATCTGGATACCGTGAAGGATGTGTACCGTTTTCTGATCGAGGAAGGGTTCGACAGAAAGGACATGCTGTTGGCATTGGGGGGCGGTGTATGCGGTGACCTGACCGGATTCGTGGCAGCCACCTATTTAAGAGGCATCGACTTTGTCCAGATTCCCACCACACTGCTGGCACAGGCGGACAGTTCCATCGGCGGTAAGACCGGCGTGGACTTTGACAGTTATAAAAATATGGTAGGCGCATTTAAGATGCCGAAACTGGTATATATGAACCTGTCCGTATTGAAAACGCTGGAAGAGAGACAGTTCTATTCCGGATTTGCGGAGGTTATGAAATCCGCACTGATTAAGGATGCTCCCTTCTATGAGTGGCTGATCGAGAATATGTATGAGATCTGCGAACGGGATCTGAATACCCTGGAGGAAATGGTGATCCGTACCTGCTCCATCAAGAAAATGGTGGTGGAGAAGGATCCGACCGAACAGGGTGACCGGGCTCTCTTAAATCTGGGACATACCATTGGCCATGCGATTGAAAAGTATAAGAATTTCGAATTATATCACGGAGAATGCGTTGCGCTGGGTACCGTGGCTGCCGCTTATATTTCCTGGAAAAAGGAAATGTTAAGCATGGAAGAATTTTATGAGATCCGCGATATGTTTGTTCCTTTTTATCTGCCAATCTCCGTGGACAACATTGATCCGGAGGAAATCTTAAAGCTTACGAAATCCGATAAAAAGATGGAAGCGGGAACGATCAAATTCATTCTGCTGAAGAAGATCGGAAAAGCCGTTATCGACAGAACCGTTACGGATGAGGAGATTCTGGCGGCCATCGAAGAAATCAATTTTAGTGAAGAGGATGCCCATGAATAAGGAAAAGAAAAGTAGTCGCGTTGTCATGCTGATCATAGATGCACTGATCGCCGCTGTATTGTTGTTGGTGGATCAGTTTACCAAGCATCTGGCGGTCATGCATCTGAAAAACCAGCCGGCCTATGTGATCATTGACGGCGTGCTGGAATTACAATATCTGGAGAACAGAGGGTCTGCTTTCGGCATGCTGCAGAACCAGAAGGTATTTATTCTGTTTGTGGGCATCGTGTTCCTGGCGGTACTTTTGTTTTTCCTTTTCAAACTTCCGGAGCAGAAAAAGTTTCGAATCGTCCATGTGCTGCTGGCAGTGATCATTGCGGGAGGAATCGGCAATATGATCGATAGATTCCGTCTGGATTATGTGGTGGATTTCATTTCCTTCGTGCTGATCAATTATCCCATTTTCAATGTGGCGGATATTTATGTGGTAGTGTCGACCATCGGTCTGTTTATTCTGTTTTTGTTCGTTTACAAGGAGAAAGACCTGGAATTTCTGAACTTTAAACAGAATCGTTATCGGGAGATGAAATAATGGAAGAACTCCGATTTCAGATAGCGGAAGATATGGAAGACGAACGGATCGACAAGTGCGTGAGTTTACTTGTGGAGAATCTGTCCCGCTCTTTCATCCAGAAGCTGATCAAGGACGGAAATGTACTGGTAAATGGTGGCCCGGTGAAGGGAAGCTATCGTGTCAAAGCCGAGGACGAGGTGGTATTTTCCGTTCCGGAATCCGTGGAGCCGGATATTGAACCGGAGAACATTCCGTTAGACATTCTGTATGAGGATGCAGACCTGATCGTGGTGAACAAGCCCAAGGGAATGGTGGTGCATCCGGCGGCAGGGCATTATACCGGAACTCTGGTCAATGCATTGATGTATCATTGCGGTAAGGAACTGTCCGGAATCAACGGGGTACTGCGGCCCGGTATTGTACACCGGATCGACAGAGACACTACCGGTTCCGTGATCGCCTGTAAAAATGACAAAGCCCACCGATGCATTGCGGAACAGTTAAAAGAACATTCCATCAACCGGAGATACCGTGCCATCTGTTTCGGGGAACTGAAGCAGGAGGAAGGTACTATTGACCAGCCCATAGGACGGCATCCCAATGACCGCAAGAAAATGGCGGTAAACCATCAGAACGGAAAACGGGCGGTGACCCATTACCGGGTATTACAGAGATTTCAGGGATATACTTATATAGAGTGTGTGCTGGAGACCGGAAGAACGCACCAGATCCGCGTGCATATGGCCAGTATCGGTCATCCGCTGCTGGGAGATGAAGTGTATTCCAACCGGAAAAGCCCCTTCAAATTACAGGGACAGACACTCCATGCCAAGACCCTGGGATTTATCCATCCTACCACCGGCGAGTATCTGGAGATCGATGCACCGCTGCCGGAATATTTTGAACATCTTCTGACGGTGCTGGGAAAATAAGCCGGACAGCTTATGTTTTCAACAGAAATGAGGCGCTTATGAATCTGTTTGATATTTTAGGACCCGTTATGGTCGGTCCCAGCAGTTCCCATACTGCGGGAGCGGTCCGGATCGGTTATATTTCAGGAAAATTACTTCAGGACCATGTAGTGAAGGCGGAAATCCTTCTGCATGGTTCCTTTGCTACTACAGGCATCGGCCATGGCACCGATAAGGCCTTAATCGCAGGACTTCTGGGAATGCGGCCGGATGATATCCGGATCCCCACGAGCTTCGAACTGGCAGAAAAAGCCGGAATGGAATTTACGTTTTCCACTGTCACCCTGAAGGATGCACATCCCAATACGGCGGTCCTGCGGCTGACAGGGGAACACGGGCGGAAGATCGAAGTCCAGGCGGCATCCATCGGCGGTGGCCGTATCCTGATCGCGAAACTGGACGGCATTGATGTGAATTTCTCTGCGGAGAAGCCCACATTGATCGTTCACAATGTGGATCAGCCGGGACATGTGGCACAGGTGACCTCCATGCTGGCAGAAAGGGAAGTAAATATTGCCACCCTGCAGCTGTACCGGGACAAACGGGGCGGCTATGCTGTCATGGTCATAGAGACGGATCAGGAAGTGCCGGAGGAATCGGTGGCCTGGCTGGAACAGCTGGAGGGCATCATTAAGGTGACCTATATCAATGTGGAGGAGTAATTATGTCCTATCAGTCATTTGAACAGGTATTGCAGAAATGTCATACAGAAGAAAAAGAGTTCTGGCAGGTGATCCTGGAAGACGATATGGCGGAGAGGAATGTGTCGGAACAGGAGAGCATGGAGCACATGCGGGCCACCTGGGACGCCATGCTTCTGGCGGCGGCCACCTACGAAGGAGACCTTAAGTCCTCCAGCGGTCTGGTGGGCGGTGACGGCAGACGAATGGAGGAATACACCCATAGCACCGGCGAAAAATCGTTGTGCGGGGAATATGTGGACGGTTGTATTGCCGGAGCCTTACAGATGGGAGAATCCAACGCCTGTATGAAACGGATCGTGGCAGCACCTACGGCGGGGGCTTGTGGCGTATTGCCGGCGGTACTGGTTCCCTATTTTCAGAAACGGTGCAGGGATACCGATAAGATTCTGAGGGCCATGTATGTGGCGGCAGGCATCGGTCAGATCATAGCCACCCGTTCTTCCATCAGCGGTGCGGCGGGTGGCTGCCAGGCGGAGATCGGAGCAGCCAGCTCCATGGCATCCGGAGCACTGACGTATCTGCAGGGCGGCAACTGTGTGCAGATCGCCACCGCAGCGGCCATGGCCATGAAGAACCTGCTGGGACTGGTATGTGATCCGGTGGCGGGACTGGTGGAAGTGCCCTGTGTGAAGCGGAACGTGATCGGTACCGTGAATGCTATGGCCTGTGCGGATATGGCCATGGCGGGGATCGTAAGCCGGATCCCTCCGGATCAGGTCATGGATGCCATGAAAGAGGTCGGAGACAAAATGGATGCTTCTCTGCGGGAAACGGCGCTGGGTGGTCTGGCCCGGACGGAAGAGGGCGTGAAAATAGCAGAAAAAATGTATGCATCACACGGAAATTAGTGATAAACAACTAAAAAATCTGATAATTGGTTGATTTTTTGTTAAATATCACGTATAATGAAGATACAAAAAATGCTAGTTATCCAGTACAGCAGAAAGCGGGTGTGTGTATGAATACGATTATTACCATTGGACGTCAGTTTGGTTCTGCAGGCCGTGAGATCGGGGAAAAGGTTGCAGAGTATTTCGGAATCAAATGCTATGATAAGGAACTTCTTACCAGAGCAGCAGAGGAAAGTGGGTTTTGCGAGGAGATGATCCAGAACCATGATGAGAGACCTACCAATTCCTTCCTGTATAATCTGGTCATGGATACTTATTCCTTCGGCTACAATGCATCCTCTTTTGTAGATATGCCCATCAGCCACAAAGTGTTCCTGGCACAGTTCGATACGATCAAGAAGATCGCGGACGAAGGTCCCTGCGTAATCGTAGGCCGTTGTGCAGATTATGCGCTGGCAGATTACAAGAACTGCATCAACCTGTTTATCTTCGGTGATGACGATGTGAAGACCAAGCGCATCATGGCAAGATATGATCTGACGGAAGCCAAGGCGAAGGAAATGATCACGAAGAAGGATAAGCAGCGTCAGAGCTACTATAACTATTATTCTTCCAAGAAGTGGGGCAGAGCCGACAGCTATGATCTGTGTATCAACAGCAGCATCCTCGGCATCGAAGGAACCGTAAAGCTGATCATCCAGTATGTGGAAGACTTCGAGAATAAAAATAATGCAGATATTATAGAAAAGTAGATATTTGAAATTTTTTCAAAAAAATAAAAATATATCTTGACGAATCAAGGCACCTCATGCTATTATACTACGGTATGCCGCATAACTAGGTATAAGTGTGTCAGATCTTAGAATCTTTCACCACCAAAGTTAGCGAGTAAATAATAGGAGGTGCCTTATTATGTACGCAATTATTGCAACAGGTGGAAAGCAGTACAAAGTTTCTGAAGGTGATGTGATCAAAGTTGAGAAGATCGATGCAGAAGCTGGTAATACTGTTACTTTTGACCAGGTGATCGCAGTAAGTGACAATACCCTCAAGGTTGGTGCTGACGTTGCTAATGCAACTGTTACCGCAACCGTTATGGAGCAGGGTAGAGGTAAGAAGGTTATTGTATACAAGTACAAGAGAAAAACCGGTTACCACAAGAAGAATGGTCATAGACAAGCATACACTCAGGTTAAGATCGAAAAGATTAATGCGTAATCGTTATGACGACTATTATCATTCGTAAAGACCATGAGGGAATCTATCGTGGGTTCTACTGCATGGGGCATGCGGAATATGCGAAGAAGAGATTGTTCGGTAAGGAACCGGATATCCTCTGTGCAGCGATTTCCGTGACCGTACAGAGTACGATCATGGCGCTGGACGAGATGGTCGGCGAGAAAATGCAGCTGACGCAGAATGAGGAGACGGGATTTATCAAATGTGATTTCGAGAATTCCATTCCGCAGGACAAGACCGTATTTCTGATGGACTTTATGGTGTTTTCACTACAGAAGCTCAGCAGACAGTACGGGGAACAGTATTTGCAAGTAAAAATCGAGGAGGTGTAGACCATGTTTAACTTTAACCTTCAATTTTTTGCACATAAAAAGGGAGTTGGTTCTACCAAGAACGGTAGAGATTCCGAATCCAAGAGATTAGGTGCGAAGAGAGCTGATGGCCAGTTTGTAAAAGCTGGAAATATTCTTTACAGACAGCGCGGTACTAAGATCCATCCCGGTGTCAATGTTGGTATCGGTGGAGATGATACTCTGTTTGCTTTAGTTGATGGCGTTCTCCGTTTCGAGAGAAAGGGCAGAGACAAGAAGCAGGCTTCTGTATATCCTGTAGAGAAATAAGTTGATTTAACCAGGGCTTCAAACATACTGATTGTTTGAAGCCCTTTTAGTCCGTAAAGTTTTTTTATGTCGGAAAGGAGAACAATATGTTTGCTGACAGAGCTAAAATTTACGTAAGAAGCGGTAAGGGCGGAGATGGTCATGTGTCCTTTCGCCGTGAAAAATATGTTCCCAGTGGCGGCCCTGACGGTGGCGATGGTGGTCACGGCGGTGACGTGATCTTTGTTGTGGATGAGGGCTTGAATACCCTGATCGATTTCCGGCACATCCGTAAGTACAAGGCCGGAGACGGAGAAGAGGGTGGCAAGAAGAACTGCCGCGGCAAGGACGGAGAGGATATCATTATCAAAGTCCCTGCGGGAACCGTCATCAAAGAAGCACAGAGCGGGCAGGTAATTACGGATATGTCGGGGGACAACAAACGGGTTGTTCTCTTAAAAGGCGGTAAGGGTGGCAACGGCAACCAGCATTATGCCACCAGTACCATACAGGCTCCGAAGTATGCACAGCCGGGGCAGGCGGCACAGGAACTGGAACTTCTGCTGGAACTGAAGGTAATCGCTGATGTCGGACTGGTGGGCTTCCCCAATGTAGGCAAATCCACGTTCCTGTCCAGAGTGACCAACGCAAGACCGAAGATCGCCAACTATCATTTCACGACCCTGAATCCGAATCTGGGTGTGGTGGATCTGGAAGGAACCGGTGGTTTCGTCATTGCGGATATTCCGGGACTGATCGAGGGCGCTTCCGAAGGAATCGGTCTGGGACACGAATTCCTGCGCCACATCGAACGTACCAAGGTGATCATCCATATCGTGGATGCTGCCGGTACGGAGGGAAGAGATCCCATTCAGGATATCTATGCCATCAATAAGGAACTGGAAGCCTACAATCCGGAGATCGCAGCCAGACCTCAGGTGATCGCGGCCAACAAGATCGATGCCATCTATACGGAGGACGGAACGGATCCCGTGGCAGCGATCCGGGCGGAGTTCGAGCCGAAGGGCATCAAGGTATTCCCCATGTCTGCGGTAACCGGTCAGGGCGTAAAGGAACTGCTGTACGAAGTGAACGATATGCTGGCTGATATCGGTGAGGAGACTACGGTCTTCGCACAGGAGTATTTCCCGGAGAGCATGACAGGATCCGTGGATGATGCTTATACCGTAACCTATGATGAAGAAGAGGACGAGTACGTGGTAGAAGGTCCCAAGATCGAGAAGATGCTGGGATACACCAATCTGGACAGCGAGAAGGGCTTTACCTTCTTCCAGAATTTCTTGAAGGATGCCGGCATTTTAGAGGAACTGGAAGCACTGGGCATCCAGGAAGGCGACACGGTACGCATGTACGGACTGTCCTTTGATTACTATAAGTAAACGTTTGTGAAAGGAAAAGAATTATGACAAGCAAACAGAGAGCCTATTTAATGAGTCTGGCAAGCAATCTGAATCCTATTTTTCAGGTGGGAAAATCCAGTCTGACACCGGAGCTTACGGCAGCTATCGGTGAGTCTTTCAATAATAATGAACTGATCAAGATCGGTGTTCTGAAGAACTGCTTTGACGATCCCAGAGCGATTGCAGAGATGGTGGCGGAGCGTACCCATTCTCAGGTCGTACAGGTGATCGGCAAGAAGATCGTATTATACAAGCCGGATAAGGACAAGCCGAAGATCGAACTGCCCAGATAGTACAATAACCGTTACCGATAAACTGCATGCAGGGGGATGAAAGCATGAGCAGAATAGGGATTATGGGAGGCACCTTTAATCCGATCCATACAGGGCATCTGCTGCTGGCGGAACATGCAATGGAGAGCGCCGGGCTGGATGAAATCTGGATGATTCCCACAGGGTGTTCTTATCTGAAAAGAAACGAAGGCATTACGGTATTGCCGGCCGAGGACCGGTACGAAATGGTGTGTCTGGCCATTGCGGACAATGACAGATTCCGCTGCCTGGATATGGAGATCCGACGCTCGGGGGATTCCTACAGCTATGAGACCATGGAACAGCTGGACAGAGAGTATCCGGGAAATCAGTTTTTCTTTATCTGCGGGGCGGACTGTCTGTATACCATGGAGCACTGGAAATGTGCAGACCGCCTGTTTGCCGCCTGCGGGATCCTGGCAGCGGTACGGGGCGAAACGGACATGGAAGGCATGCAGGAGAAAAGAGCCGAATTGGAAGAACGGTTTGGGGCACGGATCCAGGTGCTTTCATTCCGGCGCATTGAGATCTCTTCTTCGGAAATACGGCAAAGAAGAAAGGAAGGTCTTTCCGTGCGTTATCTGGTGCCGGAGGCTGTGAGAAAATATATGGAAGAAAAGGGGCTTTATCGGGATGAGTGATATTTTAAAAGAACTGACCAAAGAAATGGAAAAGGTACAGAGCCCGAAGCGGATGATTCACACGGCCGGAGTGGAATTCACGGCGGCAGCATTGGCCATGACCTACGGGGCGGATGTGGAGAAGGCACAGGTGGCCGGATTACTCCATGATTGTGCGAAGAGTATGGATGACGATAAATTATTATCCACCTGTGAGAAACACCACATTTCGGTAACGGATGTAGAACGGCGCAATCCGAAGCTTCTGCATGCAAAAGTGGGAAGCTATCTGGCCGAGAAGAAATACAAGATCACGGATCCGGAGATCCTGAGTGCCATCAGGTATCATACTACGGGGAAACCGGCTATGACATTGATGGAAAAGATTATTTTTGCGTCAGACTATATTGAACCCGGAAGAACGGAAGCCCCGAATCTGGATGAGATCCGGAAAATGGCCTTTCAGAACCATTTGGACGAGGCGGTGGAAAAGATTCTGGCGGATACTCTGGAATATCTGAAGGCCGGAGAGGGTGAAATGGATCCTATGACGGAAGAGACCTACCAGTATTATAAGAAATATAATGAGAAGAAAAAGAGTGAGGAGTAAGTATGAGCGAAGAATCCAGAAAAATGGCAAAGCTTGCCGTAGAAGCATTGGAAGATAAAAAAGCAGAAGATATTAAAGTGATAGACATCAGTCAGGTGTCTGTGATCGCAGATTATTTTATTATTGCGGGAGGCAATAATTCCAGTCAGATTCAGGCGCTGTGTGACAACGTGGAGGAGAAGCTGGGAAGAGCCGGTTTTCCTGCCAGACAGACCGAAGGGTACGAGACTGCCAACTGGGTTCTGCTGGACTTCGGTGATGTGATCGTGCATGTCTTTGACAAGGAAAACCGTCTGCTCTATGATCTGGAGCGCATCTGGAGAGATGGCGTGCAGATTCCCGCAGAAGAACTTTAAGTTTAAGCCTGATTGTCTCCCAGATGGAGAAAGAAGCTGATGAGATAGAGGCCGCAGATACCTACCAGCACGTATACGATTCTGGAAAGCCAGGACATATCACCGAACAGAAACGCCACGAGATCGAAGCGGAACAGTCCGATCAGTCCCCAGTTCACGGCACCGATGATAGCTATGGTGAGAGCGGTTCCATCTAAATATTTATTACCCATAAAATCTCCTTATCCTGTCTGTGTGGGATCCGAAAAACGATCCCATGCAGACATTTTTTTGAAGTTTCTATTAATAATAGTTTCGGGGATAGTATCTGTCGAAGCCAAGAAAAATATACCTTTTTTAAACGAAAAACATTTTTCTTGATCTATTTTAATGCCACAAAACATCAAATAGGAAAATAAAAGCCATTGACAAACGAAAATGAAGCGTGTAATATACAAAAATAACAATTATGCATTGTATTTTTGTATACATTGTTAAAAAGGAGGAAGATATTATGAAGAAATTCAACAAGTTTTTAAGTGTTGCTGTAGCATCCGCTATGGTAATGGCTATGGCCGGCTGTGGTAATGCAGACAACGGTTCCGCAGCAACCGGTACCGGCGCAGCAGAGAGCGTAGCAAGTGAGAGCGGTTCTTCCGCAGGTACTTTTAAGATCGGTGGTATCGGCCCCACCACCGGCGGTGCAGCTGTATATGGTCTGGCTGTACAGCACGGTGCAGAGATTGCTGTAGAAGAGATCAATGCAGCAGGCGGTATCAACGGTTATCAGGTAGAGTTCAAATTCCAGGATGACGAGGCAGATGCCGAGAAATCCGTAAATGCCTACAATGCATTAAAGGACTGGGGCGCACAGATCCTTGACGGATCTACCACCAGTGGTGCTTGTATCGCAGTTACCGATAAGTCCAAGGAAGACAATATGTTCCAGATCACTCCTTCCGGATCTGCAGTAGAGTGCGTACAGTACGACAACGTATTCCGTGTATGCTTCTCCGATCCTAACCAGGGTCTTGCATCCGCACAGTATATCGGTGAGAACGGTCTGGCTGAGAAGGTTGCAGTCATCTATGACAGCTCCGATGTATATTCTTCCGGTATTTACGAGAAGTTCGCAAAAGAAGCTGAGAATCAGCCCTTTGAAGTTGTAGCTGCAGAAGCATTTACCGCTGACAACAAGACCGATTTCTCCGTTCAGTTACAGAAGGCAAAGGATGCCGGTGCTGATATGGTATTCCTGCCTATCTACTATCAGGAGTCCGCTCTGATCCTGACGCAGGCTGCTGGTATGGGCTATGCTCCCAAGTGGTTCTCCTGCGACGGTATGGACGGTATCCTTGGTGGTGTAGATAACTTTGATGTATCTCTGACCGAGGGCGTTATGCTGTTAACTCCTTTCGCTGCTGATGCAACTGACGATCTGACCCAGTCCTTCGTATCCAAGTACAAGGAAAAATACGGTGAGACTCCCAACCAGTTCGCAGCAGACAGCTATGATGCTATTTATGTAATCAAGGCTGCTATCGAGAAGAGTGGTGTTACACCGGATATGAGTGTTTCTGATATTTGTGATGGCATGAAAGCTGCCATGACTGAGATCTCCGTAGATGGTCTGACCGGTAACGGCATGACCTGGACCGCAGACGGCGAGGCTAACAAGGCTCCTAAGGCTGTTGTGATCGAGAATGGTGCTTACAAGGCTATGTAATTAGCTTTCCGAGAGTTTCCAAAGAGGGTTACCGCAGGGTAGCCCTCTTTGCTTTTGCGGGAATGGTTGCTATTCCCGACAGGTTCTGTTATACTTGTCTTTGAGTTTGTTTTATAATTATTTTATAAAAAAACGAAAAGTTAAAAAGATTTGTGCGTTCGCATGAATGGAGGTAGTTCACATGAGTTTTATCAGTTATCTGATCAACGGTATCAGCCTTGGAAGTGTCTATGCGCTGATCGCATTAGGTTATACCATGGTATACGGTATTGCCAAGATGCTGAATTTCGCACATGGTGATGTCATTATGGTCGGTGCATTTATTACTTATACAATGTGCAGTACCATGGGACTTTCTCCTGTGATCGGTGTTCTGGCGGCTGTTGTTGCCTGCACCCTGTTGGGAATGGCTATTGAAAAGGTGGCATATAAGCCCCTCAGAAAAGCATCTTCCCCGCTGGCAGTTCTGATCACCGCCATCGGTGTCAGCTATCTGCTGCAGAATGTAGCCCTTTTGATCTTCGGAGCAAATGCCAAGGCATTTACCTCTGTAGTATCTGTTCCGGCAGTAAAGCTGGCAGACGGACAGATCAATATTACCGGAGAGACGATTGTAACGATCGTGACCTGTCTGATCATTATGGCAGGACTGATGCTCTTTATCAACAAGACGAAAGCAGGTCAGGCAATGTTAGCAGTATCCGAGGATAAGGGTGCGGCACAGTTGATGGGTATCAACGTGGACGGAACCATCGCACTTACCTTTGCTATCGGATCCGGTCTGGCTGCAGTAGCGGGTGTGCTGTTATGTTCCGCATATCCTTCCCTGACACCCTACACCGGTTCCATGCCCGGTATCAAAGCTTTCGTAGCGGCAGTATTCGGTGGTATCGGATCCATTCCCGGTGCTCTGGTGGGTGGTATTCTGCTTGGTATCATTGAGATCTTTGGCAAAGCCTATATTTCTTCCCAGATGGCGGATGCCATCGTGTTCGCAGTACTGATCGTCGTGCTTCTGGTAAAACCTGCCGGACTGTTTGGCAAGAATATTCAGGAAAAAGTATAAGGGAAGAGGCAGGTGTATAATATGAAGAAATTATCGAATAAGAAAATGAATAAAACCTTCTGGGATAACCTTATTACATACGGCATGGTGATCGCAGCTTATGTGATCATGCAGATCCTGGTGTCTACCGGAAGCGTGAGCAGCCTGATCCAGGGCCTGTTGGTTCCTCTGTGTACCTATGCTATCCTGGCTGTATCCCTGAACCTGACCGTAGGTATTCTGGGTGAGCTGAGCCTCGGTCATGCCGGATTTATGTGTATCGGTGCATTCACCAGTGCATTTTTCTCCAAGGTGATGGAGAACAGCGGAATGCCTTCCGGACTCCGCTTTTTCCTTGCGATTCTGATCGGTGCATTTTTTGCCGGTATTTTTGGCCTGCTGATCGGTATTCCCGTACTTCGTCTGAAAGGTGACTATCTGGCTATCGTAACGCTGGCTTTTGGTGAGATCATCAAGAATCTGATAAATATTCTGTTTGTAGGCCGGGATGAGAACGGTTTTCATATTTCCTTTACCAATACCATGGATCTGAACATGGCAGAGGATGGGGATGTTATTATCAAAGGTGCACAGGGTATCACCGGAACTCCTCATGATTCCAGCTTTACCATCGGTATTGTGTTATTGTTGATCACACTGTTCATTGTACTGAACCTGATCCATTCCAGAGACGGACGTGCCATTATGGCGATCCGTGACAATACCATTGCGGCGGAATCCGTAGGTATCCATATTACCAAATATAAGCTGATGGCTTTCTCCATCTCTGCGGCACTGGCAGGCGTGGCAGGCGTACTGTATGCGCATAACCTGTCTACGCTGACCGCATTGCCCAAGAACTTTGGTTACAACATGTCCATTATGATCCTGGTATTCGTGGTATTGGGTGGTATCGGCAATATCCGCGGTTCCATTATCGCGGCTGTGATTCTGACGCTGTTACCGGAGCTGCTGCGTGGTCTGAACGATTATCGTATGCTGATCTATTCCATCGTACTGATCGTAATGATGCTGTTCAACTGGGCTCCGAAATGTATCGAGTGGAGAGAGAAAGTGGCAGCCAGATTTAAGAAGTCTGTAAAAAAGGAGGCTGAATAATCATGGCATTATTGGAAACAAAAAATTTAGGCATTTCTTTTGGCGGACTTCGTGCGGTAGATGATTTCAATATTACGATTGAAAAGGGTGCATTGTATGGACTGATCGGCCCTAACGGTGCCGGAAAGACCACTGTATTCAACCTGCTGACCGGTGTTTATAAGCCGACCGAGGGCATTATCACGCTGGATGGCAGGGATGTCACGGGCAGGAAGACCATCGACATCAACCAGGCAGGTATTGCAAGAACTTTCCAGAATATCCGACTGTTCAAGGATCTGTCTGTGATCGATAACGTAAAGGTAGGTCTGCATAATCATATGGGTTACAGCACCATTACCGGAATCTTACGTCTGCCGAAATATTATAAAGTGGAAAAGCAGATGACGGAGGAGGCAATGGAGCTTCTGAAAGTCTTCGGACTGGAAGAGGAAGCAAATACACTGGCAGATAATCTTCCCTACGGTAAGCAGAGAAAGCTGGAGATCGCCAGAGCACTGGCTACAAAGCCGAAGCTTCTTCTGCTGGATGAGCCTGCGGCAGGCATGAATCCCAATGAGACTCTGGAACTGATGGAAACCATCCGTTTTGTCAGAGAACATTTTGATATGACGATCCTTCTGATCGAACATGATATGAAGCTGGTGGGCGGAATCTGTGAGGAACTTACGGTTCTGAACTTCGGCCGTGTTCTGTGTCAGGGCAAGACCAGTGATGTGCTGAACAATCCGGAAGTCATTAAGGCTTATCTGGGTGAATAGGAGGACAACGGCTATGGCAATGTTAGAAGTAAATGATATTAAAGTATATTACGGCATGATTCAGGCCATAAAGGGTGTGTCCTTTCATGTAGACGAGGGAGAGGTCATTGCACTGATCGGAGCCAACGGCGCCGGTAAGACAACAATCCTGCACACCGTATCCGGACTGCTGACACCCAAGGAAGGCACCATTACTTTCGAAGGCCAGGATCTGGTCAAGATCCCCGGACATAAGATCGTGTCCATGGGTATGGCCCATGTGCCGGAAGGCCGACGCGTCTTTGCACAGCTTTCCGTATTGCAGAATCTGATGATGGGTGCCTATACCAGAAAAGATAAAGAAGAGATCGCACAGACCCTGGAGACCGTATTCGACCGTTTTCCTCGTCTGAAAGAACGTCAGAACCAGATGGCTGGAACCCTAAGCGGTGGTGAACAGCAGATGCTGGCCATGGGCAGAGCTCTGATGTCTCATCCCAAGATCATCCTGATGGATGAACCTTCCATGGGCTTGTCTCCGATCTTCGTAAATGAGATCTTCGATATTATCCAGGAAGTAAGCAAGAGCGGCACCACGGTTCTGCTGGTAGAGCAGAATGCGAAGAAGGCCCTGTCCATCGCAGACAGAGCTTACGTGCTGGAGACCGGTAAGATTGTTCTGGAAGGCAAGGCAAGTGACCTTCTGAATAATGATTCCATTAAGAAAGCATATCTGGGTGAATAACCCATAAGATAAGTCGCTGCGGGTGGAAGCAGCAGAGACAGAAAGGTATATGGTGATCGGGATGAATAATGTAATCATTACTATTGCAAGACAGTATGGAAGCGGCGGACGTACCATCGGTGAGATGCTGGCGAAGAAGCTGAATGTTCATTACTATGATAAGGAACTGATGAAGCTGGCCAGCGACGACAGCGGCATCAATGAAGCTCTGTTCGTGAATGCTGATGAAAAGGTCAGGAGCACAAAGCTGTTCCATATTGCGAAAAAGGAGTATCACGGAGAATTGATTCCTCCGGAAAGTGATGATTTTACCTCCACGGACAATCTGTTTAACTATCAGGCGAAGATCATCCGGGATCTGGCAAAGGAGGAATCCTGTGTCATTATCGGACGCTGCGCAGACTATGTCCTGAAGGACTATCCCAATGTCCTCAGTGTATTTATCCATGCACCGAAGGAATACTGCCTGGAGGGTGCGGCTAAGAAGCACAGCATGAGTCCGAAGGAACTGGAGCGTTTTGTAACGAAGACGGATAAGCACCGCGCGGAGTATTATAAGTATCATACCGGACGGGAATGGACAGATGCCAGGAACTATGACCTGTGTCTGGACAGTTCCAAGCTGGGATATGAGAGATGTGTGGATGAGATCATTTCTTATATGAAGGTACGGTTCCCGGAGGAGTAAGGTCCGGCAGAGTACATAATGTGTAATTTTATAGAGTTGTAATAAAAAATTCCCTTGTAACAGAACAGTGCAGGGGAATTTTTTTATGGAATGGCAGGAAAGTACCGGTCAGTATTCTGTGCATAAAATAAAATGTCGAAAAGCCTTATGGACTAAGACTTTTCGACATATAAAAGTTTTCAAAAAGAAAGTTGATCTATATAGGAAGACTTCATGATATCGGTTACTTGTAGAAGCGGAATACACCGAACACAGTACCGAGGATCTGGCAGTCATCGACAATGATGGGATCCATGGTGTCGTTCTCCGGCTGGAGACGGATATGTCCCTTCTCCTTATAGAAAGTCTTGACAGTAGCGGAATCATCGATCAGGGCCACAACAATCTCACCGTTATTCGCCGTGTTCTGGACATGAACGAAGACACGGTCACCGTTGAAAATACCGGCATTGATCATGGACTCACCGCGGACATTCAGTATAAAGGATTCTCCCTTGGGAACCACATCGGCGGGAACGGGGAAGTAGTCCTGGACGTTTTCTTCGGCCAGAATAGGCTGTCCGGCAGCAACATTGCCGATCACGGGCAGGCTGACCATCTCGGTACGCACCATCTGGAAGCTGTCGTCGCAGATCTCAATGGCACGGGGCTTGGTCGGGTCTCTGCGGATATAACCGTTCTTCTCTAAAGTCTCCAGGTGGGAATGAACGGAAGAGGTGGACTTTAAGTTCACCGTCTCGCAGATCTCACGCACGGTGGGGGGATAACCTTTCTTCAAAATCTCGTCTTTGATATAATCTAATATTTCCTGCTGCTTGGCAGTAATCTTTCCATAGCCCATAAATGACCTCCGTGATTAAGTAATATATAAGGGTAAAACATCTGTTCTTACTAATTTATATGATGATTATAGCATAGCAAAAAGTAAAAAGCAAACATATATTCCAAAAATATGTTCGATTTTTAACTTGACATCAGAATACATGTTCGATATAATACAAACAGAAAGAACAAATGTTCCCGAACAGATTTTCTTATGCGAGGTGTGTTATGAGAGTACAGAAGAGCGTATACCGGATGACAGACAGAGAGTTGAGATTATATAAGAGACAGTTAAGAAGGAGACAGCAGATGCAGCGCAGGATCCTCACCATGATCGTTACAGTCTGTGTGATTCTTTTCTGTGCGGTATCCTATCAGGGAATCCGTTCTCTGGCAAGCTCCGGGGAAGAACAGTTAAAGTTCAAATATTATACCCAGGTGACCGTAGCTTACGGAGAGACTTTATGGGATCTGTCCGACGATTATATTGATTATGAAGAGTATAAGGACAAGAAGGAATATATAGATGAGGTACAGAGCATCAACCATCTGGCGGAAGAAGACAGCATCCGTGCCGGACAGACCCTGATCGTACCCTATTATTCTTATGAATTTGTGAAGTGATAAGAAATAATTGGCTACAACTGTAAGACGGTAAATGGAAAGTTAGCGAAATAAATGTTTTTCTAAACCGGACGAACTCCCGGAGCGGCAGAAGGCCCTCAGGCAGATATCGGTCTCCGAGTGTGAATTTTCTAAAGCAGTGGATAAAGTATTTCTAATCCGGACGGGCACGGCTCTAGGCGACATCCATGTCGCCGGCCGCCTGTCGCGAACATCGTGTTCGCTCCACCCTGACTACTCACCACTGCTTAAGAAAATATCAACACTCTCCGACAGACATCTGCCTGAGGGCCTTCTGCCACTCCGGGAGTTCTGTTTATCGATTCCACTAAATTCATCAT
>OIZA01000093.1_pt1 | contig 54829 bp, 52 predicted proteins | sample 1588381 | NCBI WGS metagenome assembly OIZA01 (sample SAMN03283277) | human gut metagenome | biome: human-associated habitat; material: feces | host: Homo sapiens | place: Peru | collected 2012 | reverse complement strand
ACGATATTAAAAGAAAGGAAACGTGTGATAATTAACTTCCTAATTATCATACAAGGAAGCTTATGAAAATTGTTTTTATCATAGTAGCAGTCATTGTCGTGGTTTTTACTTTGATTTATGTAAACCATAAAATCCAGTTAAAGAAAGAAGAAAAAACGTTGACGCCGCTTGGGCAGATGGTTACCGTAGATGGACAGGATATGTGTGTGTATACCGGAGGAACGGGAGACGTGACACTGGTGTTTCTGTCAGGGGGAGGCACCTGTGCCCCGATCCTGGACTTTCAGTCGCTCGATTCCCTGCTTTTAGACGATTATAAGGTTGCAGTGGTAGAAAGATTTGGATACGGCTTCAGTGATGTCACGGATAAAAGCAGACGGATCGATTCTGTTCTGGAGGATACGAGGCAGGCATTAAAAGAGGCCGGGTGTGAGGCACCGTATGTGTTGTGCCCGCATTCCATGTCAGGGTTGGAGGCACTTTACTGGGCGCAGACCTATCCGGATGAAGTGCAGGCGATCATCGGGCTTGATATGGCGGTGCCGGAGTATTATGCGGATATGAAGGTAAATATGCCGATGCTTAAGCTGACGGGAACTGCCGCACGGATCGGGGTTACGAGACTAATCCCGGGTGTCTGGGAAGGTGACGCGGTAAAAAGAGGCACTTTATCCGAGAAAGAAAAGGAGACATACAAAGCGCTCTTTTATCGGAAAACAGCAACTGTGACCATGTTAAATGAGTATCAGACAGTAAGGGAAAACGCGCGTATGGTGGAAAAACGTCCGATCCCCAAGATTCCGATGCTGCTTTTTGTTTCGGATGGAACGGGAACCGGATTTGATACGGACACCTGGCGTGAGATACCAAAAAAATATCTGGCAGATGCGGAGAATGGACAGATCATAACGCTGGATTGTCCACATTATGTTCAGGATTATGAATATGAGAAGATAGCAGATGATATGAAGGAATTTCTGCGGACGGAAATGCAGTGACAGGTGATAAAACGGTTGAAGAAAGTGCGGGAGACATAGTATAATATCTGTTTAGAAACAAACAGGAAAGAGGAAACCAAATGAGCATTTTTAAAAAGAAACTGACGGTGAATGAAGCCATAAACCGGGCGCATACATCACAAAACGCACTTTTGATCGACTGTCGTATCAAAGAGGAATACAGCCGCGGACATGTTGCCGGAGCGATCAATATGCCAATTGAAAAGATTACAGAAGATCGCGTTTTAAGAAGAATTCCGGATAAAGAAAAAGAACTGTATATCATAGGAAGTTACAGCTATAAACCGCAGGATGCGGTGAGAGCCTTGAAAAAAATGGGTTATAAACATGCAGTGTTTGGTGGATACATGGAAGAACATCACGGGGTACTTAAAAAATGACAGATGAGATAAAGATTCGTAGATACAGTGAAAATGATGTGGCCGCGATGGTGGCAATCTGGAATGAAGTAGTGGAAGACGGAGTGTCATATCTCGCAGTCTGCGATCTCACAACAGATACAGGCGCTTGAGCGGGAACTCGGCGTCTCTTTGTTCATACGGAAAAACCGCCGGTTTGAACTGACGCCGGCGGGAGAGTTCTTTTATCAGAAAAGTCTGATCCTTTTAGATGATTATAACCGTATCTGCGCGTAAGCGCGAAAGATTGCGGATCAGGATGTGGCAGTTCTTAGAATCGGGTTGCTGCGAGGGTATGCCGGAATGGAGTTTCCTATGGCGGCAGGGCAGTTTGGTGCGAAATATCCGGAAGTTGAAACCAGGATGCGGTATGGCAATCACGAGGAATTATATCAGATGCTTCGAACGGGGGAAGCGGATCTTGTTTTTAATGACCAGAGAAGGGCCTTTTCTGATGAATACCGGAACCTGACACTGACTACGGAAAATTGCTATATTGAAATTTCATCCAGAAGTATCCTTGCAGGTTTGGAGAGGATCAGTCCGCAGGAATTAAAAAATATTCCCTGCATTCTGATCACATCTAAAGGACAGCAGGAGATCGAGCGGGAATACTATCATGATGTGGTTGGATTTTCGGGCGATTTTATTTTTGCGGAAAATCTCGAAGAAGTAAAGCTTATGGTCATCAGCGGAAAAGAATTTTTGCTGACAGATGGAGAGTGTGTCAGAAAAGACTTTGAAGCTTCCATTGCAAGGATTCCACTGTACCGTGGAGACAGCCAGATTACACGGAAATTCTGTGCATTCTGGAAGAAGGATAACTTAGGATATTATATAGAAGAATTTGCGGAAATGCTAAAAGAACAATATTCCCCTATAAATACACCCGGAAATTCACATTAGAAAAACTTATCTGAAACGGCCGGAAATCGAATTGACGGAAGGTGTGCAAAATTTTATGATCATTACAGAGCAAAAACAGGGTGTTCAGGCACCGGAAAGGAAATCATATGAGTAAAAAAGAGGTAATGATCGTAACGGGGGCGGGACAGGTGTTACGATCTCAAGCCAGTCCGGTTTTAGGATGCCGCAGCTTACCGCAGAGGAAGATGCCGCGCTTGCGACAACAGATACGGAAGAGCTGTTAAAGCTTGCGATCTTACAGCCGGAAAACATCAAAGATACGCTTCACGCTTATCAGCTGGCAAAGCGCTGCAATGAAAAACGTGTCATGGCACAGTCGGTAGAGTGGGGCATTTATTACCGGTTCTACATTTCTTATCGATGGAGGAGCAACTTCCTCTTATTATTATGGACCGTTAAAACCGGAAGTGTAAAATATTGACACAATGTCAGAATGAGACTATAATGACTTTATGTCAGAACAAAGGGAAGGATGGTACATGCATGCCGGCAGGATCTGTAGAAAGAACCAATGCGAGAAAGGAAGAAATTATTAACGCCTGCGAAAAGCTCTATCAGACCATGAGCTTTAAGGAGATCACGATCAAGGAGATCGGAAATGTGACTTCATTTACAAGGACATCCATCTATAATTATTTTCAGACCAAAGAGGAGATCTTTCTGGCGCTGCTCAAAAGGGAATATGATGCATGGGTATCGGATTTAAATGACATCAAAAAAAGACAGGAGCCGATGGACAATGAACAGATCGCAGCCGCGATCGCACAGTCTTTGGATCGCAGACACCAGTTGTTGAAGATCATGTCCATGAACCACTATGATCTGGAGGAAAACAGCAGACTGGAACTGCTGGTGGAATTTAAAGTTTCTTACGGAAATTCACTGCGGACAATGATGGCGCTTCTTGAGAAATTCCGGCCGGACATGGATATTGCCAAGAGACAGGAATTTGTGTACGCGTTTTTTCCTTTTATGTTTGGAATATATCCGTATACGGTAGTTACGGATAAGCAGAAGGAAGCAATGGAGCGGGCAGGTGTCGATTACACTTACAGTTCGGTCTATGACCTGACTTATGCGGCGGTAAAAAAGCTGTTAGAGTAGAAAATGCAGGTTAGGAGATCTTTCCGATGGAATGGGAAAGAGTGGATCTTAGAGTGAGAACTCCAGAACTGGAGGAGACATGGGCAGAGAGCAAAAGGAGTGAGAATGCCATCGCTGGAGCAGCAGAGGTTGTGACAAAGGATGTTCCGCCGAATGCGGGCGTAGTGGGAAATCCGGCAAGGGTGATCCGCACTGTGGACGCAGACGGAGAATAAATACATCAGATCTGAAAGGAGAACAAAAAATGGGAAAAACATTAGTGGCATATTTCAGTGCAAGCGGAGTGACCGCAAAGGTTGCGGAAAAAGTGGCAAAGGCGGCAGAAGCGGATCTTTTTGAGATCAAGCCGGAAGTGCCTTACACCAAGGCAGATTTAAACTGGATGGACAAGCAGGCAAGAAGCACGGTAGAGATGAATGATCCGGCATCCAGACCAAAGACGACCGGAACCGTAAAGGATATGGAACAGTACGATACCGTCATTATCGGATTCCCAATCTGGTGGTATGTGGCACCGACGATCATCAATACATTCTTAGAGAGCTATGATTTTGCAGGAAAGAAGATCGCTTTATTCGCGACTTCCGGTGGAAGCGGATTCGGCAAAACCGTTGAGAAGCTTGCGCCTTCTGTAGACGCGTCCGCGAAGTTTGTCTCCGAAAAATTATTGAACCGCGCGACAGAGGCAGACATTGCCGGTTGGCTGAAGACGTGGATGTAGAAAAATAGAGAATAATAAAATGCCGTACTTTGTGACATGTTGTTTCAAAAAGTACGGCATTTTTTGATGCACAGTATTTATTCCAGTACCATCCGTTTTACACGGGCAAGTGCATTCTGCACCGACGGGATCGCAATAATGATCAGTGTGATGCCGCCTTCGGTCAGAAGGTAAGCACCGTTGTATACCAGTGAGTAGACCGGAGCGCTCATGTTATAGTCTGCAGCGTATGCGCCGAAGAAAATAAGGCCGGACAGAAAGGCAAAGAAATATCTGCCGAGCACGCCTGCGATATAACCGAGAATCAGACCGTGTTTCTTTTTATAGAAGAAACCGGAAATGCCGAGTGCACCGAAAGCCAGCGGATAATCTACGATCATCTGCGGGATGGTATAAAAGATCGGCTCTAAGACAAACTGAAGCAGACCGTAGGCAACCGCAGCCGTGATGCCGACCTTCGGCCCGTACCAGTAGCCGATCAGTACGATAAAGAGCATGGAAAGCAGTGTGACAGAACCGCCCATCGGCAGGTCAAACAGCTTGATCATGGATGTGACGATCGCAAGCGCCATAGCAGCAGCAGAGCAGACGAGCTGTTTGGTCGTGATCTTTGCGGTACGTTTTTCAGTTTTCCGCATCAGTAAAGAAGTAATGATAAGAACTGCGATGATCGCGACGATCAGAATGAGTCCGACGGTCGTCAGTTTTACCGCATCATCGCCCCAGACATCGGTCGGGGCTGCAAAAAAGTTATTCATAAAAAATTCCTCCTTGGTATTTATTCATGTAATTTGCCAGGGGGATATCTGTTTGCTTCCTTACGCCGGTATTATCCGGTTCAAGTATTAAGGGTCGATATATTTCATATCTCTCAGCATAAGCACCCCTAGCAGATTATACGATTTTTAGCAGTAACTACAATAGCATTTTTTTTGCGGAACGTCAAGAGAAGCCGTACGAAGGAAGAAAAGATTGTATAATGAGAAGAAAAGCATTAGAATATGAATAAATATTTTGCATGGGAGGAAAGAAAAATGGCGTTAACCTTAGAACAACTGCTGGTACAGATGCACGGAAGCGATATGCGGTGTGTGGCTGGATTTAAGGGACTGCAGAGAGAAGTGATCGGATTTTCCATATTGGATACTCCTGAGATCATGAAATGGCTTAAGGGTGGAGAAATATTGGTATCAGCCGGTTATGTTATGAGAAATACGCCGTCACTGGTCAAATCAATTGTCGGAGATTTACATCGTAAGGGATGCGTGGGACTAGGCATTAAATTGAGACGGTATTTTGATGACATACCAAAAGAGATTATCAATAAGGGCAATGAACTGGATTTCCCGATCTTTGAGATCCCGTATGAAATACGGTTTGCAGATCTGTCTAAAGAAATTTATATGAATATTTTCCGGTTTAATCAGACCTCCATTGAACGGAATAATCATATTTATCAGCATCTGATCAAGACGGTGCTGTCAGATGCGACCGCAGAGCACATGCTTTATGATATTGGACGTTCCATTAATAATCCGCTGATCTTAACCAATCAGGAATTTAAGCTGCTGGCATGTGAGATGACGCAGGATAATAAGAAGAAACTGGATCCCTTTCTCACACTGGAGTATGGAAAGGAAATTTTCAGTATTTCGATGGCAGAGGATCTTTTAAAGCAGTATGAACAGAGCAACTTTGCAGCATCCACGCTGGAGCGTGAAAAGGATGGTGATTGTCTGACATTTCAGATATTCCCGACACACTTTAACGGGCGTAATGAGGGATTCCTGGTAATCCCGGAAACCGTGCAGCCAATTCTGACCGAGCAGTATGAGCTTTTGGATATTATCACACCGCTGATCGGAATCCAGCTTTTTAAAGAGGAGAGCAGAGACGAAACGAGGGTGACAAAAACATCCTTTATTCATAATGTACTGTTGAATATCCGGGCATCCGAAGAGGAAATGCGGTATTACTGTGAACTGGAAGGAATCGACTGCATGAAGAATTATATCTGCATCAGTGCAAAAGTGCCGCAGTATACGATGCTTCCCTACGAAAAGCGGAAAACGGTAGATGCGGCGATACTTGCAGCATTCAAAAATCAGATGAGCGTTTCTGATTTCCCGTATCGTACCTTTAAATATCAGGATATCACTGCCTGTTTTCTGTTTTTTGACAGACCGGAGCGGAAAAGTGCAGTCATGCATGAGGTGCTGGAATTTGCAGGGAATGTGCTGGAGGAACTGCAGGACTTTCATATATTTCCGGATATTGGGATCAGTGCGGCTGCAAGTGGACCAAAAGGCATAGCACAGGCATTCCGGCAGTCCATGGAAATGATCCGGCTTGGGAAAAAGGTAGACGGGCATCAGGCAGTCTATAGTTTTGAACAGCTTCAGATCTATCAGATGTTGGAAAAGAGTATGACGGCGGAGCAAATGAATGCGATGTATGAAGAGACCATAGCGATTCTGGACGAATACGATGCGGCACATCAGACCGATCTGCTCGGAGCGTTGGAAAAATATATTGAAAATAGATTTAATGTCACAAAAACTGCAGAGGAAATTCATGTACACAGAAACACGCTGATCAATAAAATAGAAAAGATAAAGGAGATACTCGAAGTGGATTTTGAAAATTCGGAAGAAATCTTAAAGATTGAGATTGGGATGCGAATCCGAAAAATCCTTAGGAATACTGTGCAGAATGTATAGGCAAAAAACGAAATACTGTGCAAATTGCTCTTCCTGACAGAAAAGAAAGTAAGTATAATTAGGACAAACAAAGGCGTTGAACACATTGCAAAATGCGTTCGGCGCCTTTTTCGTATGTATTTTCGGTATGTATAGGAGATGAAGCTATGGAATCAAATATGACACAGAATAATATTAAAAATGAACTGGAATTTTTGACGCGGTTTAATGCCACACCGGACTGTGGAATTACAAGAATGGTATTTAGTAAAGAGGATCTGGAAGCAAGAAAGTATGTAAAGGAACTGATGACACAGGTCGGAATGAAAGTGACAGAGGATGCCATTGGAAATATTTTCGGAACATTAGAGGGAGAGGACAGAGAGCTTCCGCCGGTCTGGAGCGGTTCTCATATTGATACGGTGCGAAATGGCGGAATGTTCGATGGAATGGTGGGGGTGATCGGAGCAATCGAAGCTTGCCGGTGGATAAAGGAACATAACGTGGCGCACAAAAGAAGCATTGTTGCAGTTGTGTATACATCGGAAGAGCCGACAAGATTCGGATATGGATGTATCGGAAGCCATGCACTTACCGGTCATTTGTCTTTGGAGGAAACAAAGAATCTGAGGGATGATGAGGGAGAGAGCTTATATGAGATCTTAAAACAGCTCGGATATTCTCTTTCGGAATTTGAAAATATACAAAAAAAGAAAGGCGACATTTTTGCTCATGTGGAAATGCACATTGAGCAGGCGGAAAAGCTGGAAGCAGCCGGTCTGCCGGTCGGCGTAGTAACCGGAATCTGTGCACCGTCCTATATCAGTGTCAGTGTAAAGGGAGTACAGGAGCATGCGGGATCTACACAGATGGACATCCGCAAAGATGCCCTGTGTGCAACGTCCGAGATTATTCTGGAGGTGGAAAATATTGCAAGGATATTTAATGACTTCTGCCAGAATGAGACGACGGTGGGAACTGTCGGAAAGCTGCAGGTGTTGCCGAATTCGCCAAATGTAATTCCGGGGAAAACATCTTTTATCATAGATATTCGGGATGTGGACAAGGAAACAAAAGACAGATTTGTGCATAAGATATCGGCAAAAATGGACGAAATTGCTTCAAAGCGCGGAGTTGAAGTGGAATATCACCTGGTGGAAAACGATATTCCGAGAAGGTCAGATCCGAACATTGTAACAGTGATTGAAGAATCCTGTGAGAAAAGAGATATCAGATATATGGAGATGGTGAGCGGAGCATACCATGATTCGCTACTAATTGCCGAGATTGCACCGATGGCAATGATCTTTGTGCCAAGTAAGGACGGAATCAGCCATGATCCGGCAGAGTTTACAGAATACAGTGATATTGCACTGGGAACCGAAGTGTTGACGGATACGTTGATAGAGCTGGCAAATAAATAGTTCATCAGCAGAAAGGGTCGGTACAGGAACAGGAGGAGAAAAAATGGAAAAGACTGAAATCAAGATTGAAAATGTGGGAATGTCATATACGAATGGCAAAGGAGCAAGCGTAACGGCTCTACAGGGAATAAACCTAGATATAAAAAAGGGAGAATTTATTTCTTTACTCGGACCTTCCGGCTGTGGAAAAACCACACTGCTTCGGATCATTGCAGATCTGCTGAAGCCGACTACTGGAAAAGTGACAGTCTGTGGAGAAACTCCGGAAAAAATCCGTTTGCAACAGAAATATGGAATCGTATTTCAGAGCCCTCTTTTATATGATTGGCGTGATGTGCGAAAAAATATCGCGCTGCCTTTGGAAATTATGAAAATTCCAAAAAATGAACAGAAAGTCCGTATTGATGAAATGATAGAAATGGTAGGATTGAAAGAATTTGAACATCATCATCCAAAGCAGTTGAGCGGCGGTATGCAGCAGAGAGTAGGAATTGCAAGAGCGCTTGCGATTCAGCCGGAAATACTTTTAATGGATGAGCCGTTTTCGGCGCTGGATGAATTTACCAGAGAAAAACTGCACCTTGATCTTCTTAAAATATGGAGAAAAACAAATAAGACAGTTATCTTTGTCACACATAACATATCGGAATCCGTTTTTCTGTCGGATCGTGTCTGTGTGCTCTCCCCGCATCCGGGAAGACTTTCTGCAGTGGTGGATATTGATCTGCCGCGTCCGAGGGTGGATGAGATGCGTGACAGTGAACAGTTCAGTCATCTTATTTCGAAGATCAGAAACAGTTTTGAGGGGGTGTGAGTATGCAGGATTGGATTATGCGGCACAGAAGGGGAGTTAGCACATTTGGCTGGGTCGTGGGAGTCTGTATTGTCTGGGAGTTGATTGCATTTTTGCTGGCCGGCGTGCTTCACGATCCGATGGCGGAGAATAAGCTTCCATATTTCCATGATGTTGTGATCCGCTTTGTCACGAATTTTGGAACACTGTTTTTACAGGCAAAGATCAGCTTCATGCGTGCGCTGTATGGCTATTTGTATGGAGTGCTTGCAGGCGTGGTGTTTGCCATTTTGATGAATCTTTCCAGAATCGTTGAAAAGATGATCATGCCGTATCTGATCATGTCACAGATGATACCGATTCTTGCGCTTGCACCGATTATCTTTTGTCTTGTAAAGGATATGAATACAGCAAGAACGGTCATAGCAGCTTTTATCACCTTTTTTCCGGTGGCGGTCAATATGCTCAACGGGTTACAGGCGGTGGATGACCAGAAACTGATGATGATGAAGTCCTATGCAGGAAATAGGTTTCAGTTGTATACAAAATTGCTGTTGCCAAACAGTATGCCATATTTGTTTGTCGGACTGAGGCTGGCAGCGCCTATGGCGATCGCGGCGTCCATTCTTGTTGATACATTAAGTGCAAAGGATGGAATCGGATTTGTGCTGGTTTATTCGCTGGCAGGAGGCGGAACCGTCGGACAGTTCTGGCCGGCAGTCTTAATGTCTTCGTTTATGGGAATTTTAAGCTATTATCTGGTGGCACTGATTGAGAAGATTGTAATACCATGGCAGAAAAATGAGGAGGTGTAGCGATGATGATGAGTAAAAAGTGGAAAACGTTGTCTGTGATACTTCCGGTGGGCTTATGTGTGGTATTTGTTGTTTTACTGCAGATGCAGGTGATACAGAATTTGTTTCATTTAAAACTGATTCAGCTTCCGCTTCCTTCGGATGTGGGAAAAACCATTCTGGACGGCAGAGTGCGGATTGCAAAGGACTGTGCAATGACTTTAAAAAGTGTTTTCCCGGGCATGATCCTTGGAGCGGTGCTTGGAATTGCGCTGGCAGGTCTGGCGACTGCGCTTCCGAATGTCGGATATGGCGGGCTCATTATTTTAACAGCAATCAATTCCATACCGGTTTTGGCACTTGCACCGTTGATGGAGCGCTGGTTTCCGTCCGATGTTTCGGCAAAAACAGCGGTGGTTACAATCGTATGTATGGGTGGAATGGCTGTAAATGCGTTCAAAGGATTTAATACACTGCCGCAGTATTCGCTGGACATGATGAAAACGTATGCCTGCTCCAAATGGCAGACATTTTACAAGTTAAGACTTCCGAACAGTGTCCCGTATGTGTTTACTTCTTTAAAGACAAATGTGGCGACCGGAATGATGGCAGCGATCATCAGTGAGTATTATGCGAAGGAGACATCTGGTCTGGGATATATGATAAAAAATTCTCTGAAAGTAGGAAACCATAAGGTCAGAGGGTGGGCATATATACTTGTTACTGCGGTGATAAGTATTTTGATATATGCAGTAATTTGTTTCATTGAAAAAAAAGTAATGGCGAAGCGGAATGGGCATTCGTGACAGACAGAAAGGAAGAGATGTATTATGAAAAGAAAAAGAGTGTGGAATATGTTAGTGTGTGCAGGACTGATGTGCAGTATGTTACTGATGGGTTGCGGCAGCAGTGCGGAAAGCAGCAGTGCCGAGACAGGAACATCTGCGGAAAGTGATGTATCCGGAAGTACAGACACCGAAGGCAACAGCGATGCGGAAGGGCTTACCAAATTATCCATTCAGCTCTCCTGGCTTCCGCAGGGCGAATTTATGGGCTATTATGTTGCGCAGAGCAAAGGATACTATAAGGATGAGGGAATTGATCTTGAAATCATTCCGGGAGGATCTGATATTTCACCGGAAGATCAGGTGGAGAATGGTGTCTGTGAACTGGGAAATGCGTTTTATACCAGCCTTTTAACCTATCGTGAAGGTGGTTATGATGATTTGATCGATGTAGCACAGATTTACCAGGATAGTGCATTGAGACTGATTGCAAAGAAAGATACCGATATTGAGAGTGGCGCTGACCTTAAGGGAAAGCGTGTGGGAAACTGGTTTGGAGGCCAGCAGTATGAACTCTATGCATTGTGCGGAAAATACGGATTTGACATTGATAATGACATTGACTGGGTACAGCAGGATTTTACGATGGATGCATTTTATAACGATGAATTGGATGCAGCGAGCGTAATGATATACAATGAGTATAATTTGGTGCTTGAATCCGGTATGAGCGAAGACGATTTCAATGTAATTGATATGAACGATGAAGGCGTGGCATTATTGGAGGACTGCCTGATCTGCAAGAAGGACTGGGCAGAGGAAAACAAGGATCTGCTGGTGAAATTCTTACGGGCAACGATTAAAGGATGGAAATATGCCTGCGATAATCCGGAAGAGGCCGGTCAGATCTGCTGGGATGCCGGACAGAGTGTATCTTTAGAGCATCAAGTGTCCATGTGTAAAGCAGTAGTTGGATGTGTTGCACCGGATGGAACAGATATGGATCAGCTTGGCAAGTTTGATGAGGCAAAATTTGAGCAGACAGTAAAGCTTGGACTGGAAAATCAGCTCATTACTGAAGATGTGGACTATAAGGACACCATTGATTCCAGTTATTGGGAAGAGGCAGTCAGTGAATAGAGAAATGGGGCTATTGTATGAGTGATAAAGCTTATAAAGATACCAAGTATATGAATTTTAATGAACTGTTTCCCAAAGGCTGTCTTAGAACAATTCCCCCGGATCTACGGGGAAGCAGAGGGGCGACCGGAGAAATTTCAATTGTAATGGAATTGTTGAGGGAATCTTCCTTGAAAGAAGAAATGCCGAAAGTATTTCAGGGAGCTATGTACATTCTGGGATTCGTAAAGAAAAATCTGGCATTGGATCATATTTTTGAGCATCTGGAGAACAGAGAGAAGCCGACAATTGTTTTTCATGAGTGGGATGATAAGGTACTTGTTATTTTTTCGGCAGAAGGAAATTTTAAGGAAAAGTCATATTATATGACAATAGAAGAATTTAAGACTTTTTTTGCAGAGGGATTGCATCCCAATTTGGATTGATCCCGGAAAGAAAAGAGAAAGGCGGTATTTTTATGAAAACATTGATTAAGAACGGAACAATTGTCACAGCATCCAACGAGTATGTGGGAGATATTCTGATTGAAGATGAGAAAATCGCAGAGATTGGAAAAGATCTGAAAGGTGATGCGGACAAAGTATATGATGTGAAAGGAAAATATGTACTTCCGGGTGGAATTGACCAGCATGTACATTTTTCATTCGAATTTAACGGTGCAATGGTGCGGGGATTTGAGACGTCAAATGCAGCGGTTGTCGGAGGAACGACAACGGTCATTGAATTTGTAAATCAGAAAAAGGGACAGGGATTGCTGGAATCCATTAAAAATTACCGTGAACAGAAGGCGGATGGAATTTCCATGGCGGATTATGCATTTCATATTGTAATGACGGATCCAAGACCCGAGGTAATTGATGAAATCCCGGAGCTTGCAAAAGAGGGATACCCGACCATGAAATTGTTTATGGCTTACAAGGGAATGTTTTTCCACGCAGATGATGAGGCAATCTTGAAGGCGCTGATTAAGGCGAAGGAAGCGGGAATCACTGTTATGGTTCATGCTGAAAATGCAGATGCGATCGATGTATTGCAGAAACAGTTGATCGCAGAAGGAAAAACAGAACCGTACTCGCATGTGTTGTCACGTCCGCCTATGGTTGAAGGAGAAGCAACGGCGCGTGCGATTCATCTGGCCAAAATTGCGGATGCACCGATCTATATTGTGCACGTTACCTGCAAGGAAGCTCTGGAGGAGATCGTAAGAGCGCAGGAAGCTGGTCAGAAGGTATCTGGTGAGACTTGTACACATTATCTGACATTAGATTCTTCAAATCTGAAAAAACCGAATTTTGAAGGTGCAAAATATGTCTGCTCACCGGCACTCCGTACACCAGATCATCTGGAAGCTATGTGGCAGGGAATTGTAAAAGGGCATATCAATGCGGTCAGCTCTGATCACTGTGGTTTTGACTGGGAAACACAGAAAAAAATGGGTATAGATGATTTCAGAAATATTCCGAACGGAGCTCCGGGCTTGCAGAACCGTTTGGGTATTTTGTGGACTTATGGTGTGGAAAAAGGAATTATCAGTCGCCAGAAGCTGGTGGATATCTATTCCACGCAGCCGGCGAAAAACAACGGCTTAGATCATGTAAAAGGCCATCTGGATGTAGGATATGATGCAGATATTGTAGTTTATGATCCAAATGGAAAGCATACGATCACAAATGCAGACATGCTGCATGGAGTGGATTACTGCAGTTATGAGGGCATGGAACAGATCGGAAATGTAGATAAAGTATTTCTGCGCGGAAATCTTGCGGTAGAGGATGGCAAGTATATCGGTAAGAAGGGCGACGGAAAATTTATTGCGAGAAAACCTTTCGGTGCAATGTACCGGTAAGATAAGTACAGACGAGGTAAAGAGGAATCATACACGGTTCTTGCGTGTATGGTTCTTTTTTTGTAATGACGACCGCTGAGTTTAAGCGGGATGCGGAACGCATTCTGCTTAGTTGTGAAAAAACAGTTGACAGATGAACAGAAATGACATATAGTTTGATAAGCAAATAGTTTGATAATCAAAATATTTGAAAAGCAAACTAAAGCGAAAAAAAGAGAAAAAGGAAAATAAAAAAGGAGAATACATATTATGTTAGAAAAATTAGTAGCAGTGATCAGAGAGCAGTTGAACTTAGAGGATGCAGAAATTACCGAAAACTCCAACTTCAAGGATGATCTCGGAGCAGATTCCCTGGACTTATTTGAATTAGTAATGTCTTTAGAGGAAGAGTTTGGTGTTGAGATCCCGTCGGAAGATCTGGAGAAGATCGCAACCGTTGGTGATGTGGTAAATTACTTAAAGGCACATGGGGTTGAGGAATAAAAGAATGAAGACAAGGGTAACAGAACTTCTTGGAATCGAATATCCGATCATTCAGGGCGGTATGGCATGGGTGGCAGAGCATCATCTCGCCGCAGCAGTTGCAAATGCAGGCGGACTCGGACTGATTGGTGCGGCAAGTGCACCACCTGAGGTCGTCAGAGAAGAGATCCGTAAGGCAAAGGAACTGACAGACAAACCGTTTGGTGTAAATGTCATGCTCTTAAATCCGAATGCGGAGGAAGTGGCAAAGGTTGTTGTGGAGGAAGGCGTGAAGGTGGTTACCACCGGCGCCGGAAATCCGGGAAAATTCATGAAGCTGTGGAAGGATAACGGCGTAAAGGTCATTCCGGTGGTTGCAAGTGTTGCGATGGCGAAGATGATGGAACGCGCCGGTGCGGATGCCGTTGTGGCAGAAGGCATGGAGTCTGGCGGACATATCGGAGCACAGACAACAATGACGCTGGTGCCGCAGGTTGTGGATGCGGTAAATATTCCGGTCATTGCAGCAGGCGGAATCGCAGATGGCAGAGGGTTTGCAGCAGCACGTATGCTTGGCGCGGAGGCTGTCCAGATGGGAACAGCGTTTGTTGTGGCGAAGGAATCGATCGTGCATGAAAACTACAAACAGAGAGTGGTAAAGGCAAAAGACATTGATTCTGAGGTCACCGGAGCATCGACCGGGCATCCGATCCGTGTACTTCGCAACAAGATGACCAGAGAATATCTGAAAAAAGAAGAAGAGGGAGCTTCTTTTGAGGAACTTGAACTTCTGACTCTTGGTTCCCTGCGCAAGGCAGTGATGGAAGGCGATGTTGTGAACGGCAGTGTCATGGCAGGTCAGATCGCAGGTCTGATCCGGGAGGAAAAGACCTGTAAGGAAATTATCGAAGGTATTATGAAAGAGGCCGAAGCGCTGCTTGGCGCAAAGGCGTAACAGCAAGGAGTAAATAAAATGGCAAAAACAGTATTTATGTTTCCGGGACAGGGCGCGCAGTATGTTGGCATGGGAAAAGAATTTTATGACACGATCCCGGCGTGCAGGGAGGTCTATGAACTGGCATCCAAAGCATCCGGACTGGATGTTGCAGCGCTGTGCTTTGAGGAAAACGACAAATTAAATATTACAGAATATACACAGATCGCCATGCTTGCCACAGAAGCAGCACTGTATGTGGCTTTAAAGGAAGCCGGAAAAAGCTGTGATGTGACAGCAGGATTAAGCCTTGGCGAGTACGGAGCACTGATCGCATCGGGAGCACTTTCCATGGAAGATGCATTCCGTGTGGTAAGAAAGCGTGGTATCTACATGCAGGAAGCATATCCGACCGGCGGGGCAATGTCGGCAGTGCTTGCACTGGATGCAGAGACGATCGAAAAGATCTGTGAAGAGACCGAGGGGATTGTTTCCATTGCAAACTATAACTGCCCGGGACAGATCGTGATCACCGGTGAAAAGGCTGCAGTAGATGCGGCTGGTGAGAAGTTAAAGGAAGCCGGCGCAAAGCGTGTCGTGCCGCTGAAAGTAAGCGGACCGTTCCATTCCGCACTGCTTTGTGGAGCAGGCGAAAAACTTGGCAAGGAATTAAAGGATGTTACGGTAAATGACATTGCAGTTCCGTATCTTGCAAATGTGACGGCTGATTATGTGAAGGATAAAAATGAGGTAAAACCGCTGTTGGAAAAACAGGTATCCTCTTCCGTGCGCTGGCAGCAGACGATCGAGCGTCTGATCGCGGATGGCTGTGATGAATTTGTAGAGATCGGACCGGGACATACACTCTCCGGCTTCATGAAAAAGATCGACCGGAATGTGAAGACCTGTAACATTGATAAAATGGAGGACTTTAAAGCCTATGTTGAGCAGTAAAAATGCACTGGTCACCGGAGCATCCCGTGGGATCGGAAAAGCGATCGCCTTAGAGCTGGCAAAGCGGGGGGCATTTGTTATCGTGAATTATAACGGCTCGAAGGAGAAAGCGGAGGAGACTGTCGCAGAGATCAAAAAAAATGGCGGTGAAGCAGTTTCCTTCGGATGCAATGTTTCCGATGATGCAGCGTGTGGGGAAATGATAAAGGCACTCGTCAAAGAATATGGACATATCGATATCCTTGTCAATAATGCGGGCATTACCAGAGATAATCTGCTGATGAAAATGTCTGAACAGGAATTTTCGGATGTCATTGACACGAATTTAAAGGGAACCTTTCATACGATCAAACATCTTTCCCGTCAGTTTTTAAAACAGAGAAGTGGCAGGATCATTAATATTTCTTCTGTTTCCGGAATCCTTGGCAATGCAGGGCAGGCGAATTACAGTGCATCAAAAGCAGGTGTGATAGGACTGACCAAGAGCGTTGCGAGAGAACTGGCATCCCGTGGTATCACGGCAAATGCGATCGCACCGGGTGTGATCGCGACAGATATGACAGAGGTATTGAGTGACAGCGTGAAAGAATCCTTAAAGGAGCGCGTGCCGCTCGGACATATCGGGGCGCCGGAGGATATCGCGAAGGCAGTGGCATTTCTGGCATCCGATGATGCGGCGTATATTACCGGACAGGTGCTTGCAGTGGACGGCGGAATGTCGATGTAAGGAAGCAGGTGCAAAATGCTACAGACACATTTTGACCTGCAAATAACAGAATAATTTAAGGAAGGGAAAAGAGTATGAGCAGAAGAGTAGTAGTGACCGGCATGGGTGCGATCACCCCGATCGGTTTGAATATAGAAGAGTTTTGGTCTGGCATCAAAGAAGGAAAGATCGGTTTTGATGAGATCACACATTTTGACACGACAGATTACAAATGCAAGCTTGCGGCAGAGGTAAAAGGATTTGACCCGAAGGAGTTTATGGATTTCCGTTCTGCAAAGCGTATGGAGCCGTTTTCCCAGTATGCGGTGGCGGCGACAAAGGAAGCAATCGAAGACGCAGGCCTTGATATGGAAAAGGAAGATCCGTATCGTGTGGGCTGTGCGATCGGCTCCGGCGTCGGAAGTCTGCAGGCAATCGAGCGGGAATACAAAAAACTGCTTGAAAAAGGACCATCCAGAGTAAATCCTCTTCTGGTTCCGATGATGATCTCCAACATGGCAGCAGGAAATGTTTCCATTCAGTTCGGACTCAAGGGAAAGAGCTTAAATGTGGTGACTGCATGTGCGACCGGAACGAATTCCATCGGAGAGGCATTCCGTACGATCCAGTACGGGGATGCAGATGTGATGGTGAGCGGCGGTACCGAAGGAGCAGTAACTCCGATCGGAATTGCAGGATTTACCGCACTTACCGCATTATCCACAGAGACCGACAAGACAAAATGCTCACTTCCGTTTGATAAAAACCGCAGTGGCTTTGTCATGGGCGAAGGTGCCGCAGTGGTCGTTTTAGAGGAACTTGAGCATGCAAAGAAAAGAGGAGCAAAGATCTACGCGGAAGTTGTAGGCTATGGCTGCAGCAGTGATGCATACCATATCACTTCTCCGGAAGAGGACGGCTCCGGCGCTGCAAAGGCAATGGAAAATGCGGTTGCGGACGCAGGAATCGCGAAAGAAGAAATTACCTATATCAATGCGCATGGAACCGGAACACATCACAACGATCTGTTTGAGACACGCGCGATCAAAAAAGCGTTTGGCGATCATGCGAAGGATATTCATATCAATTCCACAAAATCCATGGTCGGACATCTGCTTGGAGCAGCAGGTGCACTGGAATTTGTTACCTGCGTGAAGGAGCTTGAGGAAGGCTACATCCACAGGACAGTCGGCTACACCACCCCGGATGAAGAGATCGATCTGGATTACTGCAAAGAGCCGTATGAGGAAACATTTACCTATGCGCTCAGCAATTCTCTTGGATTTGGCGGACACAATTCCAGTATTTTGTTAAAAAAATATCAGTAGGAAGTTTGAAGAGAAGGTTTTAGATAGAGAAAGGAAGCATCCGTATGTCCGTATTGACGACAAAACAGATTATGGAAATCATTCCGCACAGGCAGCCGCTTCTTCTGATCGATACGATAGAAGAGCTTGAGATCGGAAAGCGTGCGGTCGGGAAAAAATGTGTCAGCTACAATGAACCGTTTTTTGCAGGGCATTTTCCGTGTGAACCGGTCATGCCGGGCGTGCTTATTATCGAAGCACTGGCACAGACCGGAGCGGTCGCAATCCTGAGTGAAGAAGAAAACAGGGGAAAAACCGCATATTTTGCAGGCATCAACCAGGCAAAATTTAAACAGAAGGTGGTTCCTGGGGATGTGCTTACACTGGAAACTGAGATCATAAAACGAAAAGGGCCAATCGGCGTTGGAAAAGCGACCGCTTATGTAGACGGAAAACTTGCAGCGTCGGCAGAATTGGTATTTGCAATTGGTGGAGAATAAAATGGAGAGTTTGTTAGGAAAAATCAGACAGAAAAAGGAAATCAAGGCAGAATTAAAACAGGAAGCAAAGCCGGAAACTGTAGACTGCAAGGCGTGCGGCAAAAAAGTTGATCGTGCGGAGGCAATCAGACGGCTTTATGTATGCCCGGAGTGTGGCGGATATTTCCGTGTCAATGCAAAGAACCGTGTTAAGATGGTGGCAGACACCGGAAGTTTCACGTCATGGTTTGATGATATCGAGGGAGGAAATCCGCTCGGATTTCCGGGATATGAAGAAAAGCTTCAGGCAGTGCAGGAAAAAACGGGCTTAAAGGAAGGCGTTGTTGTCGGAAAGGCGCAGATCTACGGGGAAGATACGGTGCTCGGCGTTGTGGATGCCAGATTTTTAATGGGAAGCATGGGTCATGTAGTTGGAGAAAAAATTGCGGCGGCAGTAGAGCGGGCAACGGAAGAAAAACTTCCGGTCATCTTATTCTGCTGTTCCGGCGGTGCCAGAATGCAGGAAGGTATCGTATCCTTAATGCAGATGGCAAAGACATCCGCAGCATTAAAAAAGCATTCTGAAGCCGGACTTTTATATATGCCGGTTTTGACCGATCCGACGACCGGCGGTATGACGGCAAGCTTTGCAATGCTTGGCGATATTATTTTGGCAGAGCCGAAAGCCCTTATTGGTTTCGCCGGGCCGCGAGTGATCGAGCAGACCATCGGACAGAAGCTCCCGGCTGGTTTTCAGCGCTCGGAGTTTCAGGTGGAGCATGGTTTTGTAGACCGCATCGTAGAAAGAAAAGACTTAAAGAAAACCTTATATGATATTTTAAAACTGCATCACAAAAGAGAAGGCTTTGCCAATCTTGAAAGCAATGAGCAGCTTTCCGCAGCTCCGAGTGAGCTGATGCGGGAGCGTGCGGCAAAGACACCGCTTAAGGATGCCTGGGAAAAGGTGGAGATGGCGCGTAAAGTCAGCCGTATTTCTTCCGGTGAATACATTGAAGCGATCTTTGACGGATTTATGGAGATGCACGGAGACCGTTATTTCGGGGATGATCCGGCAATTCTCGGCGGTGTTGCCTATCTTGATGGACAGCCGGTTACCGTGATCGGTGTCCAGAAAGGAAAAGACTTAAAGGACTGCCTGAAGCATAATTATGGTATGCCGTCTCCGGAAGGTTACAGAAAGGCTTTGCGTCTGATGAAACAGGCGGAAAAATTCAATCGTCCGGTCATTACGTTTGTCAATACTTCCGGTGCATTCTGTGGTATGGAAGCAGAGGAACGCGGTCAGGCCGAGGCAATTGCACGCAACTTATATGAAATGTCAGCATTAAAAGTGCCAATTCTCTGTATGATGATCGGAGAAGGCGGAAGTGGTGGCGCACTTGCGCTGTCCGTCGGCAATGAAGTCTGGATGATGGAAAACGCGACTTATTCCGTGCTCTCGCCGGAAGGCTTTGCGTCAATCCTCTGGAAAGACTCCAAGCGTGCAAAAGAAGCTGCCGGTGTTATGAAAATTACTGCGCATGACTTGCATGAGCTTCATATCGTTGATAAAATTATTCCGGAATATGGCGGGGCAGACAGCAAGGCACTGGATTCCATCGCCCGCTATATGAAAGTAAACATCCGCGAATTTTTGAAAAGGGAATCTGGAAAGACCGGAGAAGAACTGGCAGAGGAAAGATACAGACGTTTCCGCGCCTTTTAACAATAGAGGAGACAAATCAATATGGCAATCAAACTATGTGGAACGGGAAGCTGCCTTCCGAAGCGCTGTGTCACGAATGATGACTTAAGTAAGGTCATGGACACATCGGATGAGTGGATCAAGAGCCGTACCGGCATCGAGACCCGTCATCTGGTCACGGAGGAGACCACAACGTTTCTGTCCACGGAAGCGGCAAAATCTGCGCTTTCCGAGGCAGAACTCGCCCCGGAAGAGATCAATCTGATCCTGGCGGCGACAATTACTCCGGATCATGTGATACCATCGCTTGCGTGTGAAGTACAGCGGGAACTTGGTGCGGTCAATGCAGTGGCATTTGACATCTGTGCCGCGTGTTCCGGTTTCCTGTTTGCTTTAAATACGGCATATGCTTATTTAATGAGCGGACAATATAAAAATGCACTTGTGATCGGAGCGGAGACGCTATCAAAGATCATGGATTGGGAAGACCGTTCAACCTGCGTTCTGTTCGGGGACGGAGCGGGGGCTGCGGTCATAAAAAACGAACCGGGCGAAGCAGGAATAAGAAGCCTGGTGCAGGGTTCCGACGGCGCGCGCGGTATGGCGCTTACCTGTGATGGCAGGCCGATCGCGAATCCATATGCAAAAAATACGAAAGATAAACCTGCTTATGTTCATATGGACGGGCAGGCAGTCTATAAATTTGCGGTGCGAACCGTACCGGAGGTTATTTCACAGGCAGTGGAAAAAGCGGGCATGCAGTTAGACGAAGTGGATCATTTCGTTCTGCATCAGGCAAATATCCGTATTATCGAGTCTGTGGCAAAAAGACTGCATCAACCGATCGAAAAATTTCCCGCAAATCTCCAAAAATGTGGTAATATATCAGCAGCAAGCGTACCGATTCTTTTGGATGACCTGAATAAAAGCGGCAGGTTAAAGAAAGGAGACACCATAGTTCTTGCAGGATTTGGCGGAGGACTCACCTGGGGCGCTGCGGTACTTACCTGGTAGAGGAGAAAACGGAATGGGCAATAGAGAAGAAACCTTAAGCAGATTGCTGGTATGGATCATGAAGGATATTATGGAGATCGAGTCAAAATCCTTAATAACCGGAGAATTCAAGGATATCACGACAAATGATATGCATGTGATCGAGGTCATCGGGATCGGGGAACCGAAAAAAATGACAGAGATCGCCCGACAATTGTCCATTACGACCGGGACTTTGACAAAGTCCATGAACGGTCTGGAAAAGAAAAGTTATGTAAACCGAAAACGCAGCGAAGAGGATAAGCGCGTGGTACAGATCTCCCTGACAGAAAAGGGCGTCCGTGCCTATCATCATCATGAAAATTTTCATAAGATACTGATCGAGCGTGTGACACAGGGACTTTCCGAGGAGGAAATCCGTTTCCTTATTGATGTGCTCGGCAAATTAAAGGATTCTTTCCGGATCAATTATAAGATCGGTGAGTTGATGAATGATATGCTTTCAGAATAGGGGCATATCGTATGAGTTATGGTAATAATTTTACAATATATAATACAATAATTTAAACAGGATGAGCGGCTGTAGTTGATGCAGGCGCTCATTTTGTGACGGATAGGAGAAGGAGAAAAATGGGAGACGGGAAACTGAAAAAACAATTTGATTTTTTCCGGGAGATCGACAAGGAAAAATTTATCGGCAGACAGACTTATCTGACAGATGGCAGGAGGAAAGAAAACGATGCGGAACATGCATGGCATATGGCGATCATGACAGTATTGCTCGCAGAGTATGCAAATGAAAAAATTGATGTTTTAAAAACGGTTATGATGCTTTTGATCCACGATCTGGTTGAGATTGATGCAGGTGATACCTACGCCTATGACAGTGAAGGAAAGAAGACACAGCGTGCAAGAGAAGAAAAAGCGGCAAAGCGCATTTTCGGGCTGCTGCCCGAGGAACAGGGAGAAAAACTGCTTGCTCTGTGGGAAGAATTCGAGGCCTATGAGACCCCGGAAGCAAAATTTGCGCATACCATGGATAATATCCAGCCGATGATGTTAAACGATGCTACCGATGGAAAGGCATGGGTTGAGCATGGCGTGCATTTATCACAGATTCTTGAAAGAAATAAAAAGACCGCGGAAGGTTCAAATGAGCTGTGGGAGTATGTGTATGAAACGTTTCTTACTCCAAATCTGGAAAAGGGGCGCATCAAAGAGGATAAATAATCAGTTACTATAAACTGAAGTTTTCATCAGCATAATCACATGGAATAATATCGACAAAATCTGAAAAAAATAGTGCCGTAATCTGGAAAAAACAGACAAAAACTGAATGAAAAGCAGTTGCTATTTCGGGCAAAAACTAATAAAATAAAAATGTTGATGTATATAAATAAAAACTACATAAAGGAGATTAGAAAAATATGAGCTATGTTGATGAAGTGCTCGAGAGAGTAAAAACAAAAAATGCCTCTGAACCGGAATTTCTTCAGGCTGTTGATGAGGTACTGGAATCTTTAAGACCAGTGATCGAAGCAAACGAGGAGAAATACCGGAAGGAAGCATTATTAGAGAGACTGACAGAGCCGGACAGACAGTTCAAGTTCCGTGTGCCGTGGGTAGATGACAAGGGACAGGTTCAGGTGAACACCGGATACCGCGTACAGTTCAACAATTCCATCGGACCGTACAAGGGAGGTTTAAGACTTCATCCATCGGTAAATATTGGTATCATCAAGTTCCTCGGATTTGAGCAGATCTTTAAAAACTCCCTGACCGGGCTTCCGATCGGTGGTGGTAAAGGTGGTTCCGATTTCGACCCGAAGGGCAAATCTGACCGTGAAGTAATGGCATTCTGCCAGAGCTTTATGACAGAATTATGCAAATATATCGGAGCAGATGTTGACGTTCCTGCAGGAGATATCGGAACAGGCGCAAGAGAGATCGGCTACATGTTCGGACAGTACAAGAGAATCCGTGGAATGTATGAAGGCGTTCTGACCGGAAAAGGCTTAAGTTACGGCGGTTCTCTCGCTCGTACCGAAGCAACCGGATACGGACTCTTATATATGACAGAAGAATTATTAAAATGCCATGGCACTGACATCGCAGGAAAGACCATCGCTGTTTCCGGTGCCGGTAATGTTGCGATCTATGCAATCCAGAAGGCACAGCAGTTAGGCGGAAAGCCGGTTACCTGCTCTGATTCTACCGGCTGGATCTATGATCCGGAAGGAATCGATGTTGCATTATTAAAAGAAGTAAAAGAAGTAAAGAGAGCAAGACTTACCGAATACGCAGCTGCAAGACCAAGTGCACAGTATCATGAAGGCCGTGGCGTATGGAGCGTAAAATGTGATGTTGCTCTTCCGTGTGCAACACAGAACGAGCTTGACATCGAAGACGCAAAACAGCTCGTTGCAAACGGCTGCATGGCTGTATGCGAAGGTGCAAACATGCCGACAACTGAAGAAGCTACCAAATATCTTCAGGACAACAAGGTATTATTCGTTCCGGGTAAGGCTGCAAACGCAGGTGGTGTTGCTACATCCGCACTTGAGATGTCTCAGAACTCTGAGCGTTTAAGCTGGACCTTCGAAGAAGTAGATGCAAAATTAAAGGGCATCATGGTAAACATCTACCACAATATCGATGACGCTGCAAAACGTTACGGACAGGAAGGAAACTATGTTGCAGGTGCAAACATTGCAGGTTTCGAGAAAGTTGCCGATGCTATGCTGGCTCAGGGCGTTTGCTAATTAAAGGTAACGCCGATGGAACGTACAATTTCAACGAACGTAAAGCGGTGTACGCTGCTTGATATGGATGTGACGCAGGAGTTCTGCAGAGAAAAATGCAGGATCCAGAACTGCAGTGATGCGTTCCGTTCTTACATATCACAGCATTCCAATGAGATGGAAACAAAAGAATAGTTTCAGATAATGGGGAAAGTCCTGTAAACAATTGACAGGTAGAGTTGGTTGAAAAACAGCAATAGAATCCCGCGACATATGCCTTTCACGGCATATGTCGCGGGATTCAGTTTTTATATGGGATACTGCTTACGGCTCAATGATATTAAAATACAGTTCCGGTGTTACTGTGCTTTCGCAGAGAGTATTGAACAATGCTTCGTCGCCATCTTCAAGCGTTACGAGTTTGTCGATATTTTCCTGATTGTTGTTTGCAATAGCCAGAATGCCGACACGGGCTGTGGATATTGTCAGATCAGCGTCTGCGGAGAACTCACCCCTATAGTACAGCAGTACGCCGTGATGAATCTTCAGGAGGTAATCTTCACCATCGCTAAGCTTGAGATTGACGGTAAAGGACTTATCCGCGAGTTTTTCCGAATCTATCATAATACCCAGATAGTCCAGCATTGTCTGCGCGTCCATGCCCTGTGCGGTCGTTCCAACGCCGATTTGTGCGGCCTTCGGATATTTGTCTGTACCGTTGCGTAACTCAAAGGCGGCAACCAGGTATGCGTTTCTCCATGCGCCTGATTCGGCCTGATAACCGAGCTGTTCCAGCGCATCCGCACAGAGATAGCGTGCGTCCGTGTTGGATGGATCTGCAAAAACAAGTGTGTTTGTGATCTGCGCAACCCACTGATATTCGCCCTTTTCGTAGTCCGCACGGGCCATCTCAAGCACCTTGTTTATATCCCCGAGATACTCTACCAGTTTCATGGCGTATTCGCTCGGTTCCAGTTCGTCCAGATGGATCGGATTGGCGTCGTACCAGCCCATGTATTTCTGATAAACGGCCTTTACATTGTGCTTGAGCGTGCCATAATACTGGCGGGTATACCAGATTTTCTCCAGTGAATCAGGTAACTTGATCATGGAGGCGATCTCTGTAGAGGTGTAGCCCTGGTTGATATACAGAAGCGTCTGGTCATGTATAAACTTATAAACGGCGGCAGTATTGGTCAGATATTCATTTACGACATCTTTCCCCCAGTGTGGCCAGTTATGTGCCTGAAAAACGACTTCGGCATCTGGGAAAAGATCCTGCGTTTCGGTGATATAGCGTGCCCAGTCGTTGGCATCGCGCACCTCCGCGCCACGCAGCGTATAGAGATTGTGCATGGTTCCGGTGCAGTTTTCCGCCATCCAGAGGGCCTTCATCTCTGGGAAATAGGTGTTCATCTCGGCGGGGGATTCTGTTCCGGGCGTCAGCTGGAAAATGGCCTTTACACCGTCGATATCCGTCTCATAAAGCGAGTCAGTTACCTCAAAACTTGGCGCAATATAGCCTACGCCGCCCTGAACGGCAGTCAGACCGATGCCGACGGAAAGACGGCCCTGCTCACCATACTGGAGGAAGCTGCCGTATTGATAGGAAGCACGGCGCTTCATTGCGGTTCCGACAAAGACGTTTTCCTTCATGACGGCATCGGTAAATCCCTGCGGTACAATGATCGCAGTTTTACCGGAGGAGATCTGCTGATCGAGCGGAAGCGCCGGGTCGGCAACGTCCGCACTGTCGATCAGCCCCTCAATGCCGCCATAATGATCTACATGCGCGTGGCTGATGATGATCGCGACGATCTGGTCATCGCCCATCTGCGACCGGAACAGCTTGAGTGCTTCCGCCGCCGTGTACCGGCTGCTGCCGCAGTCCATGATGATCCAGCCGTTTTGACTGCGTACAAAGGTGATGTTGGAGATGTCGTAACCGCGCACCTGATAGATGTCATCCGTGACACTGAGCAGGCCATAAACTGCGTTGTACTGCGTGTTGCGCCACAGGCTGGGATTTGCAGACGCAGGGGCTTTTTCGCTGTCGCGGACAGAATTGTAAGCGTCCTGCGACCAGATGACCGCATCGTTTTCTCCTTTGATGACGAGTGATTCCGGTGCTGTGATAAAGCCGCGGTTGGCAAACTCGCCCTCTTGCTCATCAGTAAAATCAAGCAGCTGGTAGACCTCAGCATTGGCCTGCTCCGTAATCTCGGTCGCACCTTTGGTCTCGGCGGTCAGCGGCGTGGACTCGGACTCCTGTGCATCAGGAGAGGTGTGGGTATCCGCAGGCTTTTTGGCGCAGGCGGCAAGAGAGAGGAGCAGCAGGACTGTAAGGGCTGCCGCAATAACACGTTTCATAAAATATTCCTCCATTTTCATAAGATATTTCTCCGTAAGTTGACTCCAAAAAGAATCTGGCGTTTGGCAACGCCAGATCTAAAAGGGGCCTGATTTATCAGGGACCATGGATAGTACGTTTTTTAGTTATGTACTACGCCTGAATCGGTAATTTGCGCAAGGAGCGTTTTATTTTCCAAGTACAACTGAGATTTTAATTTCCTTTTCGGCTGCGCTTAAATCAAATTCTCCGCCGTCAGCGACGGTAACGCGAACTTCATACAGAGTACCTGCAGACAGTGTGTCGGCGGAAGCACCATCTTCACTGTTTATGGACCACAGATCCCTGGATACTTCCATCAGGCTTCCGTCGCTGCCGTAGGCGTAGAGCTTCAGATCGGAAGCGTTGCCGGAAAGATTATTCATGCGCAGGGCTACCGTGGTGTTAGGGTGGACATTTGCTACCGTTACGGTGTTGAGCCAACCCACCACGTTACCAGCGCCACCATCATTGGTGAAGTTTTCCTGTGTCAGTACATTTCGTGTGGCGTTGTCCAGATCAACGTTGCGGTAAGGCATTTCAGGCAGGTATACGAATCGATCCTGTAACCGCAGAAGCTCAAGATAACCGGTTGGGCAATAGAGCGCATTGCCGCTGTTTCCGGCATACATACCGATGGCCATGTTGTTATAGCCGTATTTGTTCGCTACATCCATGGTAAATACAGTTTCGCCCGTCTCAAAGTCCAGAACGATATACTGCCACATGCCGCTTTCAAGGTCCTGCACATAACCGTAAACATAGCCGGTAGCGGTGGACAGCTTCAGAATCGACGTGTCACTCAGGTCATTTCTGCACCAGACGCTCTTCATCTCATATCCATTATCGGTCTTGACTGTATCAACGCGCTCTACGCCCGGGGCGATCATGACATTTCCCTGGGTCAACCAGTTCATATCATAAATATTGGCATAGCTCTGGATGGAAGAGTCACTGTCCGGTTTTGACAGATTGGCACTGCCCGCGCCAAACCAGTTGCACACGATCGTGCTGACTGTGCCTTCTCCGTTATCATAGACGATCGCAGAGTTTTCAACGGACACCTGAAATCCTTCCGGCAGTTCGTCGAGAACTGGAAGGCTGGCGACGATTTCGCCGGTTTTCATATCAAGTGCAAGCAAATTCACGGTTTCCTGATTATCAGTGAACATGACAAGATTGGGTGTCAGCGAAGGAGAGCAGCCGCTGCCCCATGCGAGACCGCCGCCGGTGGTCTTGTCGCCTTCTTTGCTGTCTTTGGCACCGGCGCTTTCATAAGGCGTACTCCACACGACATCCACACCATTGTCAGCGCGGAGCAGATAACAGTTCTGGTTGGTCAGGATCACTGCACCGTCTTTGGAGGCAGCAATGCCGTTTTCTGCACCTTCGCCGGGCGTCAGGTCGTAGACGAAAACTGCGTTGGACAGGTCGGCTTCTTCACCATTCAGGATCGCATCAATCGCTTCACGCGCGATATATCCGATCACACCCTGCTGCGCTCTGTCCGGATAAATGCGGAAACCGCCGGTAGCAAACCACAGATTTCCCTCATAGTCAAAGACCACGGACAGGAGATTCTGATCCAGCGGTTTGCCAAGCGCGGTCTCTGCAGCCGCTTTGATGTCAATGTCCAGAACCTTTTCAAATTCCGGCAGAACATTTCCATCTTCATCAGTCGCGCGCAGCATCAACACATGATTATTGCTGGTGGGACAGATAATGCGGTTTTCGGAATCCAAAAAAGTGTACGAACTTTGAATGACATATTCGCCGCCGTCATGCTGTCTCGGAGAGAAATAGCCCAGTGTCTGTGCTTCTTCGGCGTTAAGATCTCGAATGGCAATGCCGCCGAGCAGTGGAACCACCGCGTGACCGTAGCTGTCAAAGTAAATCGCGGGTGAAGCGTTTGCGTTGGTCGTCTCATAAGACACGTTGATTTCCGGGTAAATGCCGATTGGCAGGACTTCGTCTGTTGTGTCGGTGTTGTAGCCATCGTGATGGATGTTGGCATCGCTCTTGGCCATATAGGGATTTTCATCCACCTGTTTTGCGCTCAATGCTTTTACAGGCAAACCGCTGGTTATCGTATCAGTAACTTGTGTTTCCGAAAGCGGTGCCTCGGAAACAGATGTCTCGGTAGCAGGTGTCTCGGAAACAGGTGTTTCCGAATCAGGTGTCTGCTTTGCGCCGCAAGCTGTCATTGGCAGGCCCATTATAACTGCCAGTACCAGGGCTGTTGCAGAACAAGTCATTTTTCTCTTTTTCATTAACAAATCCTCCTTGATACCATTCGTCATGTTTTATTTTGGATCAGACGAACGGAAATTTTTTTCTTTAAGCCAAATAGTCAAACCTTGTTGGAAGGCTTCTTCGGTAACTGGTTTCAGCAGGAAGTATTCCACCCGCAGTCGGAACGCATGGAGTGAAAAATCCAGATCGCTGCACCAGATAATCCTGCACGCAGGGCAAATGGAACGAAGGTGTTCTGTTGCATTCAGCCCTGCCACACCGGGAAGTGCAATTACCGCATTTGTTGGTGCGGCTTCCTGCACATTTTCAAAAAAATACTCCTGATTTTGGTATTGCACGATTTGGGGAAACAGCCCTTCTTTGCTGCAAAATTGAGCAATTTGCTCTGCATAGTGCTGCCCCTCCGTTTCTTTTTCTGCCAACACGGCAATACGGTACACAGACTTCCTCCTTTCCAACTCAGCTTTCATGCCTTGCTTGATTTCAGTATAAAAAGTCACGCAGCTTTTTCAAGCATTGTGTCACGAAATCCCAAATAATGGCACGAATCCAGAGCCTGGATCATAGCCCCCTTAAAGATTTCATGATATAATTATTTTGGATAATTATAATTATAGGAAGGAGTCTCCTAACTATGAGAATAGCAATTGTTGACGATCTTGCCAGTGAACGGGCGTTGCTGCGGGATCGCCTGGAGCGGCAGTTGAGCCGCCGTAATGTACAGGCAGACCTTTTTGAATATCAGAGTGGAGAAGACTTTCTTGCGGCAGAAAAAGAGCAGCGCTTCACCGTCGTGTTTCTGGATATCTATATGGCAGGGGCAAACGGAATTGAAACGGCGAAGGAACTTCGCAAGCTGGATACAGACTGCCTGCTGGTCTTTACCACCACCTCTACCGATCACGCGCTGGAGGGCTTTCAGGTTCGCGCCATGCACTACCTTGTAAAGCCTTTTACCGAAGAGGACATCGACCGTCTGACGGACGAACTTCTCTCCAGGGTTCCGAAGCCGGATAAATACATGGATCTGAAAGTAAACAGAAGTGATATCCGTCTGTGCTATCAGAACATCATCTATGCAGAGCATTTTTCCCATATGATCTACATCCACACCACCGCAAAAAAAACGCTGGCCACAAGGCAGCCTTTCAAAACGTTTACAGAGCCGCTTAAAAATGATCCACGCTTTTTTGTCTGCGGACGCGGGGTCATTGTCAATCTGGAACATGCCGCTGATTTTGAAGAGGCTTCTTTCGTCATGGACGAGGGAAGCAGAGTGTTTGTCAGTCAGGAGCTTCTGAAAAGTGCCCGGCAGACATTTATGGAATTTCTGTTGCAAAGGGGGCATGTATCATGATGGACGCATTTCGCCCTGTTCTGGAGCTCTCTGTCGTGATCCCCGGGCTTGTGCTGGCATATTGCCCTGTCAAGTCCTATTTGAAGCAATCCCAACGCAGGCTTTTTGGCTGGCTGCTGCCGTTGTTTCTGTGCCTCTCCATTGGCGGAGGGGTGGCATGTTACCGTCTTCATGTTTCTACGGCACCGGCACTCGCGGTTCTGTTGTTGACCGCAGCTGTAATATACATAAAAATGCTCAGGATATCTTTGTGGAAATCAGGAACGGTCGCTTTAGCTGTTTGCGCGCTGTTCGCCTGCATCAACAGCCTTTCCAGAGCTATTAATGCAGCCATGATTATCAATCTGAGCCTCGTAGAAAATGAACTCTGGTTTTGCCTGTGGGGAGGGGTATGCTATAACGCGATCTGTTGGCTGATCGTGGTCGCTGCGTATTATCCGGCGACCCATGCGGCGCGAACGATGGTAGAAGACGAAAATTTCGCACAGACGTGGTATGTGTTCTGGATTCTGCCGCTTGTTTTTATTGCGCTGAATCTGTTTATGATCCCTCAGCACCGGAATACATTGTATAAAGGCAGGGTTTTGCAGGGGTACATTGTCATCAGCATTGCGCTGCTGCTGCTTCTGATCGGATTTAACGCTGTTTTCCTTATGATGGCAAACAGTCTGAACCGAAATGCCAAGCTTCAGCAGGAAAATAATTTTCTTTCCATGAAACAGGAACGGTATGACAATCTTAAAGTTGCCATCGAAGAAGCAAGGCAGGCCCGGCATGATATGCGGCATCACTTCAACCAGATTTCAGCTCTGGTAGAGGAAGGCGAATTGGAAAAAGTCAAAGCGTATCTGGCCAGAGCCACTTGCAGAATCCCAAGCCTGGATATGAGCTTCTGTGAAAACAGGGCCGCAGACAGCGTGATCGGCTATTACTGTGCGCTTGCAAAGCGGGAAAATATTCCCTTCCACGCGCAGATCGATCTGCCTGAAAAAGTTCCTGTTGATGAGATCGACATGTGCCTTGCCCTTTCCAATCTGTTGGAAAATGCGCTGGAGGCCAGCCTGCGGACCGCTCCGGCCCGGCGGCAGATCAGGGTGACGGCCTATATGCACGCCAGTCGCCTGCTTTTGCTTGAGGTTGAAAATACGTTTGACGGAGAAATTAAAGAAAAAAACGGGATTTTCCAGTCTGCCAAGCGAAAGGGTAATGGCGTAGGTATTCAGTCTGTCCGACGTATCGCTGAGAAAACAAGCGGGGCGAGCAGCTTCGTTTATCAAAACGGCATTTTTTCCGCAAAAGTTATGATTTGCGGTTAATGGTCGGTGAATCACGAATTTAGTTTTTTATTTTACGAAGGTTTTCGGAAAACTGAATACCTACGAGGTGACCGAAAAGGGAAACCGTGTTGCGGTGATCGGTCTTGGAACATTTTACGGGCTCGGACAGGAAGCGGCGGCAAAGATCAAAGAAAAGACAGGAGCCGCGCCGACAGTCATCAATCCGTATTATATTACCGGGCTTGACGAGGCTTTGCTGGAGGAACTGAAAAAAGAGCATTCCGTTGTTATTACACTGGAAGACGGAATCTTAGACGGCGGTTTTGGAGAGAAGATCGCGCGGTTTTACGGAGATTCCGATATGAAGGTATTAAACTTCAGATTGAAAAAAGAATTTTTAGACCGCTATGACGTAAATGAAGTGTTAAGAGAAAATCATCTGACCGCAGAGCAGATTGCGGAAGATGTGGCACGCGTTCTTGCATAAATGTAAAACAAGCACACTTTTTTCCTGCCAGTGACAGGGGATTGCCTTAAAAATAATTTTCATGAAGCGGAATCTGTGGTATAATGCGACGGTGAGTTTACAAAGGATAAGAGGAGAAAATTATGAATACTTTAACACCGAAGCTGTTCGATGTGCTGAAAGGCTATACAAAAGAACAGCTGATCAAAGACATTATCTCAGGTATTATTGTCGCGATCATCGCACTTCCGCTCTCGATCGCACTTGCCATTGCGTCCGGCGTTGGCCCGGAGCAGGGGCTTTACACTGCCATCATTGCAGGATTTTTTATTTCGTTTCTTGGTGGAAGCCGCGTGCAGATCGGCGGGCCGACCGCAGCCTTCGTTGTCATCATCTATGGCATTGTGACCGAGTACGGAACGGACGGTCTGATCGTCGCAACAATTCTTGCGGGCGTGATACTGGTCATCATGGGACTCTGCCGTTTCGGTTCACTGATCAAATATATTCCATATACGATCACGACCGGTTTTACCTGTGGAATCGCAGTTACTCTGTTTGTCGGCCAGCTTAAGGACTTCTTTGGATTAAGGATTGCATCTGTGCCTTCTGAATTTCTGGATAAAGTGGTCTGTTATGTGAAAAATGCAGCCACGGTCAATCTGACTGCGACACTGGTGGGTGTGGCAGCAGTGCTTATCATGATCGTCTGGCCGAAGGTGACCGATAAGATACCAGGTTCTCTGATTGCGATCATTGTGACTACACTTGTTGTATATTTTGCGAAGCTTCCGGTCAACACGATCGGCAGTGTGTATGGGGAGCTTTCCTCATCATTTCCGACTCCGCACATGCCATCGATCACTTTCGGGCTCATCCAGAAAATGTTTTCACCGGCATTTACGATCGCAATCTTAGCAGGAATTGAATCTCTGCTCTCTGCGGTTGTTTCGGATGGAATGATCGGAGATACACACAAATCCAATGCAGAGCTGATCGGACAGGGGGTTGGAAACATTTTTTCAGGGCTTTTTGGGGGGATCCCGGCAACCGGAGCGATCGCACGTACTGCAGCAAATGTGAGAAACGGCGGACGTACTCCAATCGCAGGAATCGTACACTGTGTGACGCTGACTGTCATTCTGCTTGCACTGATGCCGCTTGCAGCCCTGATCCCGATGACGACACTGGCGGCGGTTCTGCTTGTGGTTGCTGCAAATATGGCAGACTGGACTTCGTTCTTTCATCTGTGTAAAACAGCGCCAAAGAGCGATATCATTGTGATGGTCGCAACATTTTTCTTAACGGTATTTTTTGATCTTGTTGTTGCGATCGAAGTAGGTGTTGTACTTGCCGCACTGCTTTTTATGAAGCGTATGGCAGAAACCGCCGATGTGACGGCCTGGAAATACACGGATGAGCCCGATGTTACACCGGGCGAGGCGGAAAAACTGCGTGAGATCCCGCACACGATCCGCGTGTTTGAAATCAGCGGGCCTCTGTTTTTTGCCGCTGCGGATGAGATATTACGCATCAACAGTGACCGTTCCACAAAAGTGGTGGTGATCCGTATGCGCAGTGTTCCTGCAATTGATGCAAGTGCAATGCGCTCCCTGCGTGAACTGGAAAAGCGCGCGGCGAAAAAGCATATTACCCTGATCTTTTCCCATGTGAATGAACAGCCGATGTCCGTTATGAAAAAGGACGGCTTTGTGGACGACATCGGAGCAGAAAATTTCCTGCCGAACATCGTAGAAGCACTGGACTATGCGGAAAATCTGGTAAAGTAAAAACTGAAAAGAAGCTTAAGATCTGTTAAGCGCAGTCTTTTGGGGCAGCGGAGCAGCCCGGTATCTGACCGGTCACTGTTTCCGCTGTCTTTTTGTAATGGCGATGAGAAAAATAGCAGTCAGGCTTGCCTGAACCGGCATTTTCCTGCAACGTAAAGAACAAAAAGGCGAAAGCAGTCGGAATCATACAAAACCAGATACTTCTGATATGAAAGACCTGAAGTAAAAAGAAGCATGCCGTTGCGCCGAGATGGAAAGAGAGCAGTGTAAAGCCGTAGAATGCTGCTTTTTCCCGTTGAATCACATCTTTTCTGGAGAAGTATAAGGTCAGTGCAGTCACGAACTGCCGCAGATTATTTGTGGAAAAAACCGTGGCACTTCCGTATTCTTTATACCCTTTAAAGCTGCACCACTGAAATGCCATTGCAAAAAAGACCGGATACAGAGCAATGACCGGATTCATTTCTGCCGGAAGAAAGCCGAGTACAACTATGGCAGCTGCATTTATGCTCATACTCAGTTTCTTTATGTGGAAACGATGCTGCTCTGCCAGCCGGATGTTTAAGACAATCGCACTCACATAGAACAACAGTGCGAAAAGGCGGATGATCAGATCGGTAAGATTTCTGCCAAGCAGATCCATGGCAAGGTAGATCAGATTCGATGTCTGTGCAGAACCGAAGAAATCACTGCGGGATATAATGGCGTAAATGCCAAAATAACCGCCGATAAAAGATACCATATAGTGTGTAAATGCATCATTATGAAGCTTTGGATTCATAACTGCCTCCCTGATTTTAAAATAAAATGAACGGGCTGACAGACCATGTTGCGGAATCTGCCAGCGAAGCCTATTATAGCACAGTTGATTATTATATAAAAATATGTATAATATATAGAAAATAATACAAAAAAGGTATGATGATAATGGATATCAAGACATTGAAATATTTTCTGGTTGTGGCACAGGAGCAGAATATTACGCGTGCGGCGGAAAAACTGTGTATGGCGCAGCCTCCGCTCAGCAGGCAGATGAAGCTGCTCGAGGAAGAGCTGGGGGTTATTTTGTTCCTGCGTGGAAAACGCAGACTTCAGCTCACAGAGGAAGGGTATGTCCTAAAGCAGCGTGCGGAAGAGATCGTACTGCTGGTGGAGCGGACACGAAACCAGCTTGAGAAGATGGGAAAGAGCGAGTATGGGCGCATTGTGATCGGGGCGACCGAGACCTGTGGTGCGGGAATCCTTGCAGAGGCGATCGAGCAGTTTCATAAAGCGGCACCGCATGTCCGCTTTGAGATCTGGTCAGGAAACGGAGATGAGATCAGAGAGCGGCTGGAAAAAAATCTGCTTGACATGGCGATCATCCGGGAGCCGTTTAATATGGAATCGTATGACCGGATCTATATGCTGTGCGAGCCATGGATCGCTGTGCTGCCGATCCATCATCCACTGGTGCGGGATGCGGAAGATGGGATCGAACTTTCCGGACTTAAAAATGAACCGCTTATGATACCGATCCGTCAGCCGATCCAGGATGAGATCAGCAACTGGTTTCATGAGATCGCAACTGAGCAGAATATATTCTGCCTCTACAATTCCATTACTTCAGTGATCAGTCTTGCAGAGCGCGGAATGGGTATTGTGATCTGTCCGGAATCAGCAGAAAATTTTATCGACAGCAAGAAGGTAGTATGTAAAAAGATCATAAATCCGGAGCATGAGTCAAAGCTGTTTTTGGTAAAGCGTCAGTTTCAGGTGCTTCCGGCGGCATCGGAGCTGTTCTGGGATTTTGTACGGACACATTTAAAAATCCGGACTGCAGACGTATAAAAATTACTTTTACAAAAAAATGACATAGTTTTTACATATTTTTACATGATTATGATAGCAGAAGTTTTATTTTTTCCCTAAAATAAAATTATTGCCAAAGTGGCAGGAAGTGAGGGAAAATATGAAACTGACAAAGGAAGAAAAGAACTGGGTGCTGTATGACGTGGGAAATTCGGCGTTCACTCTGCTGGTATCCACGATCATGCCGATCTATTTTAACTATCTGGCGGAGCAGGAAGGGCTGTCTTCGGTCGATTATCTGGCATATTGGGGATATGCGGCTTCCATTGCAACGCTCATTGTGGCGCTGATCGGACCGGTGTTTGGGACACTTGCGGATACGAAAGGATTTAAAAAGCCCATTTTTACCATAGCGCTCGGTGTAGGCGCGACAGGCTGTATCGCAATGGGGTTTGCAAAACAGTGGCTTTTGTTTCTGATCATTTATATTATTGCAAAAATCGGATTTTCAGCGAGTCTGATTTTTTATGATTCCATGCTCTCGGATGTTACCACGGATGAGCGGATGGATCAGGTGTCATCTCAGGGTTATGCGTGGGGTTACATAGGAAGCTGTGTACCGTTTATTGTCTGTCTTTGTATCGTGCTTGGTTCCGGAAAACTCGGAATCTCAATGGAACTTGCAATGGGAATTTCGTTTTGCATCGTTGCGGCATGGTGGATACTCATGACGCTTCCGATGTTAAAGACGTACCGGCAGATTAATTATGTGGAGCGAAAGCCGCATGCATTTGCGGAAAGCTTCCGCCGGATCGGGAGAACCTTTCAGAATGTCCGGAAGGAAAAGAAGATATTTCTGTTTCTGCTTGCATTTTTCTTCTATATTGATGGTGTATATACGATCATTGATATGGCAACGGCATATGGTTCGGCACTTGGTCTTGACAGTACCGGACTTCTGCTGGCACTTCTAGTGACACAGTTTGTTGCATTTCCGTGCGCGATCCTTTTCGGAAGACTGGCACAGCGTTTCCGTACCGAAAATCTGATCACGATCTGCATTGCAGCATATCTTGGGATTGCACTGTTTGCCTGTGTGCTGTCCACGCAGCTTCAATTCTGGATACTTGCAATCCTGGTTGGAATGTTTCAGGGTGGCATTCAGGCACTGTCCCGTTCCTATTATGCAAGGATTATTCCGGCGGAACAGTCGGGAGAGTATTTCGGACTGCTTGATATCTGCGGTAAGGGAGCATCATTTCTTGGCACAACGATCGTGAGTGTCGTATCACAGCTTACCGGTGATATCAATAAGGGTGTCGGAATGATCGCAGTATTATTTGTAGTTGGGATCATTTTCTTCCGTATCGCAGTTGGAAGCGAGAACGCCAAGCGAAAGGTTGCGGGGATGACATCTGTAGATATAACGGAATAGAGCAGCAGAGAATGGAGAAAACGAGTCTGATGAAAAGTCAGGCTCTTTTTTTGTAATGGCGACGAGGAAAATGAGCGCAGTTTGTAGACTGGCTCCGGTAATTAAGGTTGAGCTAAGGCTTTGTGATTACAATATAAAATGTAAAAAGAAATCAGCGATAAAAAGAAAGGATGATGAGCTGTGAAACAAAAATATATTGCAGTCTTAACAGGAGTCTTAGTTGGAATGTCCGTCCTTGGCGGATGTGGCACAACAGATACAGAAACGACGACCGGGATACAGTCCACGGAGGCGGCAGCTTCCGGATCTGAAATGCAAAGCGAGTCACTGGTCGGGGAAGTAACGGCAGTCGGAGATGACACTATAACGGTTCAGACCGGTGGACAGCAGGCACCGGGAGACGGAGAGAAAACAACAGAGAGCACGGAGGATGCAAAAGAAACAGAGGTTAAGGTGACCGCAGACACGGTGGTCGTAAAACAAAGCGGCGGACCGGGAGGGGCACCGACAGATGGAAATGCGCCGGATAACAGTAACGCACCGTCGGATGGAAATGCGCCGGATAACAGTAACGTACCGTCAGACGGAAATGCGCCGGATAACAATAACGCACCGTCAGACACAAACGGACAGGAAGGCGGAGACGTCCCGCAGAAGCCGGATGACAGCAATGCACCGTCGGATGGAAATGCCCCGGATAGCAGCAATGCACCGTCGGATGGTAACGCTCCGCAGCCGGAAACTGAGGATGCGGAATTTTCCGACATTGCAGTGGGCGATCAGGTAGCAATTACATTTGATGCAGACGGAAATGCAGCAAAGATCACGATCCTTGGAGCAGGTGGACCGGGAAACGGAGGTGGTCCTGGCGGCGGAGAATCTGCAGGAGTGGACAGCTATGACGCAGTGACCGAATTCAGCGAAGATACCGGGGAAGAGGGAAAAACCTACACCTCGACCGGAACCGATGAAAATGCGGTTCACGTTTTAAACGGTGCGACCGTCACATTAAAAGACAGCACAGTGACGAGAACTTCGTCTGAGAGCAAGGGCGGTGACAATTCCAGCTTTTACGGTGTCGGAGCTGCGCTGCTTGACACGGATGGAACGCTTTATGTTAGCAACGCGGATATTGATACGGATGCGAGCGGAGCGGCAGGGATCTTTGCCTATGGAGACGGTGTGGTATACGCGGTGGACAGCGATATTAAGACCACACAGGATACTTCGGGCGGAATTCATGCTGCAGGCGGCGGAACCGTATATGCCTGGGATCTAAACGTAGAGACGAGCGGCGCTTCCGCAGCGGCAATCCGCAGTGACCGCGGCGGCGGGACAATGGTTGTGGATGGCGGAAGTTATACATCAAACGGAACCGGTTCACCGGCAGTCTACAGCACAGCGGATATTGCGGTAAACAATGCTGATCTTACCGCGAACGGTTCCGAGGCAGTCTGCATCGAGGGTTTGAATTCGCTGCATCTGTTTGACACAGATCTGACCGGAAACATGGGTGATGACGAACAAAATGACTGCACCTGGAATGTGATCTTATACCAGAGCATGTCCGGGGACTCCGAGGTCGGAAACAGCACGTTTGAGATGGACGGCGGAACACTGACTGCAAAAAACGGTGGAATGTTCTATACGACCAATACGGAATCCACCTTTGTACTTTCCAATGTGGACATCAGCTATGCGGATGACAATGCATTCTTCCTGCGCTGTACCGGAAATAACAACAAAAGAGGCTGGGGGCAGGCCGGAGCAAATGGTGCAGACTGCCTTTTTGGCGCGAACGATCAGGAAATGCAGGGCGACATCATCTGGGACAGCATCAGCAAACTTGATTTTTATATGACCGGAAGTACATTAACCGGAGCAGTGGTGGATGATGAAACCTGTGCCGGAAATGGAGGGGACGGATACTGCAATCTTTATATTGATAAAGACAGCACCTGGATCGTGACAGGTGACAGCACATTAAGCAGTCTCTCCTGTGAAGGAACGATTCAGGACGCGGATGGAAATACGGTGACGATAAAGGGCACAGACGGTACCATATATATAGAAGGAAACGGTTCCTGCACGATCACGGTTGATTCGTATTCCGATACGGCAGACATGTCTAAAGCACCGGCAGAAAGCAGTTGGAGTGACTATGAGGTGGAGCGCCCGGCAAATTTATAATGCGATGTATGAAGGAATGGTAAGATGCATAGAAATTTATAAGACGGAATTTGAAAAGAAGGCTGTTGACATTTTTCTGACAGAGTGATACAGTATATAGACAAAACAGTGATGTTATGGCAGGCATGACTACCATGAATTTTAGTTATATATGCCAGAAGTTGAAATTAAGGGGAGCATCCTGTTTTGGAAATTCATTCACGAGGAAAGGTGAGAAAATGAACGGTTTAGTAATTATCTTAATTGGAATTGTTGCATTGGGTGCCGGCTACCTTCTTTATGGACGCTGGCTCGCCAAAAAGTGGGGAATCGATGCTAACGCAGAGACACCTGCTTACAAGTATGAAGATGGCGAGGACTTCGTTCCATCTTCCAAATTTACGGTATTCTCCCATCAGTTTTCATCCATCGCGGGAGCAGGCCCTGTCACAGGTCCGATCCTGGCATCGGTATTTGGCTGGGTGCCGGTTCTGTTATGGCTGATCATCGGAGGTCTTTTCTTCGGTGCTGTTCAGGATTTCGGTGCACTGTATGCATCGGTTAAGAACGAAGGAAAATCCATGGGTATGCTGATTGAAAAGTATATCGGAAAAACAGGAAGAAAGCTCTTTATGCTTTTCTGCTGGCTGTTTACCCTGCTTGTTATTGCAGCATTTACAGATATGGTTGCGGGTACCTTTAATGCGTTCCCGGTAGATGCAGCGACCGGAGCAGCAGTGACAACACCGGTATTTGCAAACGGAGCAGCAGCTTCCGTGTCTATGTTATTTATCGTATTTGCGATCATTCTTGGTCTGGTACTGAAAAAAACAGGCAAGATCAATGAGGGATTAAAGGGTGTGATCGCGGTGGCGCTCATCGTTATCATGTTTGCCATTGGTATGAATCTTCCGATCTATGCAACAAAATCTACCTGGATCGGTATCATCATGGTATATCTGTTCCTTGCATCTGTACTGCCGATGTGGTTACTGATGCAGCCGAGAGATTACATGACTACATATATGTTACTTGGTATGATCATTGGCGCAGTTGTTGGTATTGTTGTTGCGCATCCGGCTATGCAGCTTAATGCATTCAACGGATTTGCACTGACCGGAGCAGACGGAAGCACTTCTTATATGTTCCCGACCCTGTTCGTAACGATCGCATGTGGTGCGGTATCCGGATTCCACAGTCTGGTATCTTCCGGAACATCATCAAAGACCATCAGCAATGAAAAGGATATGCCGATGGTAGGTTACGGTGCAATGGTTGTAGAATCCTTACTCGGTATCGTGGCACTTGTCGTTGTAGGCGCAGTTGCAGTAAACGGAACAAAGCCGGACGGAACTCCGTTCTCGATCTTTTCTTCCGGTGTTGCAGGATTTCTGGAACGTTTCGGTGTCCCGAATGAGGTTGCAACGGTATTCATGACCATGTGTGTATCCGCACTTGCTCTTACATCACTGGATTCCGTAGCGCGTATCGGACGTATGTCTTTCCAGGAGCTGTTCTACGTGGATACCACAGATCCGGAAAAGATGGATGGTTTACATAAAGTTCTTACCAACAAATATTTTGCAACCATCATTACATTATTCTTCGGATGGCTTTTAACACTTGGCGGATACAACAACATCTGGCCGTTATTCGGTTCTGCGAACCAGCTGCTTGCAGCAATGGTACTGATCGCACTTGCCGTATTCTTAAAGACGACAGGACGTACCGGATGGACACTTTACATCCCTATGTTCGCAATGCTTGCAGTTACCTTTACCGCACTGGTTCAGAAAACCATCGCACTGGTAAGAGCTGTTTCTGCAGGAAATGCACAGTTCTTAGTAGAAGGTCTGCAGCTCATCGTTGCGATCCTGCTTATGATCCTTGGTGCACTGGTTGCTTACCACTGCCTGTCTAAGCTGTTTACAGCAAAGAAGGAAGAAGCATAGGAAATTAATACGCTTACCATATAGAAAGAACCACAGTCTGAAATACGGGCTGTGGTTCTTTTTACTATTGCATTTTAAAGCACAATGCACTAAAATAAACTCTGGCACTGGCATGGCGAGCAACTGCCGTCAAGGCCGACAGCCAATTAAAAATTTCATAAAGAGAAAGGAATCAAAAACATGAAACAAAGAAGTAAAAAAGTAAAGGCTTTGTTACTCGTGTTCACAACACTGACTATTGCACTGAGCGGATGCGGAAACGCAGGTGACGAAACAGGTGGAAAAAATTCCTCACAGATCACTGTAGGCATTGCACAGGATTTGGAAGACAGTCTTGACCCTCACAAAGCGGAAGCGGCAGGAACAAGAGAAATTCTGTTTAATGTGTTTGAAGGTTTGTATAAACCGGACAGTGATGGAAATTTAGTTCCTGCTGTGGCAAGCGGATACGAAGTATCCGATGACGGGCTTGTGTACACATTTACCCTGAGAGACGTAGTGAAATTCCATAACGGAAATCCTGTTACGGCAGCGGACGTAAAATCTTCCCTTGAAACCTGCGCCGATAGCAGCAGCGGCTCCGCTCTGATACCGGCGTTTTCTAATATCACATCCATTGAGACACCGGATGATAAGACAGTGGTGATCACTCTGGCTGAGGCAGATGCAGACTTTCTGTCCTATGTGGCTGGCGTGAAAGCAGCTATTGTCCCTGCGGATAATACCGATCCGGATGCAGATCCGATCGGAACCGGACCATATAAATATGTTTCCCGTTCCGTACAGGAAAATATCAAACTGGAGAGCTTTGCAGATTACTGGGGAGGTAAGCCGGATATCGACCAGGTGACATTTAAGGTATGTGCCGATACAGATTCCGTTGTAACCAGTTTAAACAGTGGTTCCATTGACATGATGGCGCATCTGACCACAACGCAGGCAGAACAGCTTGGAGATGACTTTAATGTGGTGGAAGGAACCATGAATCTGGTACAGGGACTTTACTTAAATAACAGTTTTGAACCGTTTCAGAATGAACTGGTGAGACAGGCATTGTGTTACGGGATTGACCGTGATGAGATCATAAATATGGTTTCTGATGGCAAGGGTGTAAAAGTCGGTAGCAGCATGTTCCCGAATTTCAGGAAATACTTTGAGCCGGAACTGGCAGACAAGTACAGCTATGATGTGGACAAAGCAAAAGAATTACTGGCAGAGGCAGGCTACAGTGACGGATTTACCTTTACGATCACGGTTCCAAGCAATTATCCGCAGCATGTGGATACGGCGCAGATCATTGCGGAACAGTTGAAGAAGATCGGAGTTACGGCAGAGATCAATCAGGTGGAATGGAATACCTGGCTGGATGATGCTTACGGTAACCGGAACTTTGAGGCGACATTAGTCGGTGTGGATGCATCTTATTTTGCGGCATCCGCGATGTTATCCCGTTTTAATTCCGATGCAAAGAACAACTTTATCAATTATTCCAATCCGGATTATGATGCGGCATATGAAGCGGCACGAAATACTGCTGATGAGGAAGCGCAGACAGCCGCTTACAAGCAATGTGAGGAGATCCTCGCAGATACGGCAGCGAGTGTATACATTCAGGATCTGCCGGATATGGTGGCATTAAATAAAAAATTTACCGGATATAAATGCTATCCGCTTTATATCCAGGATATTGCACAGATCAAACTGGCAGATAACCAGTAGGTAAAAAACATAAGCCCAAAAGGGAAACATGAAAGAGAAAGGGAAGGAGAGCAGGATATGAAACAGATCGCAAAAAAAATCATTACCACGCTGCTTACGCTGGTGATCGTATCATTTCTGCTCTTTCTTGCCTTTGAGCTGATACCGGGAGATCCCGCAAGGGCAAAACTGGGGACGGATGCGACACCGGAACAGCTTGCTGCACTGCGGGCGCAGATGGGACTGGACCGCCCGCTGATGGAGCGGTATGTGACGTGGCTGTTTGCATTTTTTACCGGGGACTTCGGAACATCGTACAGTTACAGTATGCCGGTGCGGGAAATGATCCTGGATAAACTGCCGATCACAGTTACACTGACACTTATGGCGTTTTTTATGACAGTTGTGATCTCCATTCCGCTTGCGGTTTTTATGGCAAAACATGAGGACGGGATCGCAGACAGTGTCTTTTCGGGGATAAACCAGGTGATCATGGCGGTGCCATCGTTCTTTTCCGGAATCCTGCTTACCCTGTTTTTCGGCGTATTATTAAAGCTGTTTGTTCCGGGAGATTTTGTTTCTTATGATGTGGACGCGGGAAAATTTTTTGCATACCTGTTCTTCCCGGCGGTCGCAATTGCTCTTCCAAAGACAGCCATGGCAGTGAAAATGTTAAGAAGTTCACTGCTTGCGGAGATGAAAAATGATTATGTAAGGACGGCGTACAGCCGTGGAAATGATATTTCGGGCGTGCTTTATAAACATGTACTGAAAAATGCATTTCTTCCGGTACTGACTTTTTTTGGAATGGCACTTGCCGATATTTTTACAGGCAGCATTGTCGTGGAGAAAGTGTTTAATATCCCGGGGCTTGGAAGAATCCTTATGACTTCAATATCCAACCGGGATTATCCGGTGGTGGAGGCCATCATCATGATGATGGCGCTTGTAGTAATAGTGACAAATCTGTGCGTGGATCTGATTTATCGGAAAATAGATCCGAGGATTACGGTGGAATAAATGATGGATACATCAAAAAAAAGAAAAAATTATAATTTTAAGATCGGCTGTGGCATCACGGTATGCGTGCTTCTCTTTGTTCTGGTGGGAATCATCTGGACACCCTATCCGCCGGAGGCTGTGGATGCATCGGCAAAGCTCGCAGGCAGCAGCTTTAAGCATCCGTTTGGCTGTGACCAGCTGGGGCGGGATATCTTAAGCCGCGTCATGGCTGGCAGTAAGATCACGCTGTTTGCGGCTGTTGGGACGGTGGTTTTCGGCGGCGGTATCGGTATTTTGATCGGAGCCTTCACCGGTTATTTCGGATCGGTTCTGGATGAGGTACTGATGCGGATCATGGATGTTATGTTTGCATTTCCAAGCATCCTGCTCTCGTTAGTGGTCATCGCAGTGCTCGGCCCCGGTAATTATCAGACCGTGCTTGCACTTGGAATTGCGTTTGTTCCGAGCTTCGCAAGAATTGTGCGCAGTGAGTTCATACGCTGCCGGGATATGGAGTATGTCAGGCTGGCGAGACTCTCCGGAGCCGGAAACCTTCGGATCATGTTTGTCCATATCCTTCCGAATATCCGTCAGGTACTGCTGTCCTCGCTTATGATCGGATTTAACAATGCGGTACTTGCGGAAGCAAGCCTCAGTTATCTGGGTATCGGCGTACAGCCGCCGTATGCCAGTCTCGGAAGGATGCTTTCAGAGGCACAGTCCTACATTTTTGTCTCACCGGGAAGCTGTATCTGGCCCGGACTGGTGCTGATTCTGATGATACTCGGATTTTCACTTATGAGTGATGGAATAACGGTGGAAGTGCATGAGAGGAAACGATGGAAAAGAAAGAATGTTTGCTGAGCGTAAAAAATCTGAATATCGGATTTGCGGATAAGAAGACACCGCAAAAGGTGGTGACGGATTTTGATCTTACCATAGGCTTTGGGGAACGTGTGGGACTGGTGGGAGAATCCGGCTCCGGGAAATCCCTGAGTGCTCTTGCGATTGCCGGACTTTTGACAAAGCGGAAGAATGTAATTATAGATGGCGGGATAGAGTTTGCAGGCCGGGGAGATTTCCTTTCTCTGGACGAGAATGAGTTATGTAAACTAAGAGGGACGGATATCGGAATGATCTTCCAGGAACCGATGACTTCATTAAATCCGGTCAGGACCATTGGCTGGCAGGTGGAGGAGAGCCTTCGCATCCATACGGATCTTTCCAAAGAAGAACGAAGAGAACGAGCTATGGAAGCACTGCGTGATGTGGGTCTTTTGGATACGGAGCGGATCTATGCGGCGTATCCCCACGAACTTTCGGGCGGGCAGAGACAGCGTGTGATGATCGCGGCAGCAATGGTACACAAACCGAAACTGCTGATCGCAGATGAACCGACGACTGCTCTGGATGTGACGATACAGGCACAGATTTTAGAACTGCTCCAAAGAATCAATGAAAAAGAACACACGGCAATCCTTTTTATTTCGCATGATCTGCATCTGGTGCACAGGCTCTGTGACCAGGTGATTGTCATGAAGGATGGCAGTATTGTAGAAGCAGGCAGTGCGGATGATATATTTTATACCCCGGCGCAGGCATACACCAGAAAGCTGGTTTCTGCAGTACCGAAATTTGAGCGTGTGAAAAAAGAAGGAACAAAAACATCGGAAAAGACCGTGCTGTCTGTTTCCGGGTTAAATGTCTGCTTTGACAAACGAAAGGAAGGACTGTTCGGGAAAAAAGAGACGATACAGGTTTTGCATGATGTGAGTTTTTCGATTTCGGAAGGTGAGATCGTAGGACTGGTAGGCGAGTCCGGCTCCGGCAAATCAACGATCGCCCGGACGCTCCTTGGAGTAAACAAAAACTATGAGGGAATCATCACACATGCGGAGGAGCACCCGCAGATGGTGTTTCAGGATCCGTTTGGATCATTAAATCCGTCTAAAACGATCGGATGGATATTGGAGGAGCCGCTCAGAAACTTTACGCGGGATGACAGAAAAACAAGACAAAAAAAGGCGGGGGAGATCTTAAAGAGGGTTGGTCTTGGCGAAGAATACCTCGTGAGATATCCGGGAGAACTCTCCGGTGGACAAAGACAGCGTGTCTGCATTGCACTCGCGCTTATCCTGAATCCGAAATTCTTTATCGCGGATGAAGCGGTTTCCGCATTGGATGTGACGATACAGGCGCAGATACTTGCACTGATCAAAGAGTTACATGAAGAACTGGGAACTGCGATTTTATTTATTTCGCATGACCTGCGTGTGGTTTATCAGCTCTGCGACCGCGTGCTGATCTTAAAAGAGGGAAAGATCATAGAGCAGGGGTCAGTCGAAGAAATTTATAACAATCCGAAAGAGGAATATACGAAGCAGCTTCTTCGGAGTGCCCAATATTAAAAATAAAAAGAACCGGTATCTGTGTTTTGAATGCTTACCGGTTCTTTTTTTGTACTGGCGACGGGGAAAATGACGCTTATGCGGCGCGCTTTTCCTCTGAAACCTTTTTCGCGGAGATCAGATGAAATCCGAGCTTTCCGACGGTCTGCCTTGTGAGCGTTAAGGCGAAAAATACGATGGCGCTGTCGATTGGCAGCATGATCGCATTTTTTAAAAGACGCATCGGCAGCAGTACGAAAAATCCCTTGCCGTAGAGCATTGTGAGCCACAGCGTGTTAAAAAAGCAGTTCACGATCAGTTTTACAAGAAATTCGGAAAATACGACGCGTCGGATGGAGAGCGGCTTGTGATATAACAGGCAGCCATAGATGAGTCCGGCAAGCATTGCATCAAACGTGAAGCCGAAAAAGAACGGTCCTTCCGGTTTGATAATAAATTTGAGCGTGTCCAGTGCTCCGCCGAAAATGCAGCCGACAACCGGACCGAAGAGAAATTCAACGATACGGTTTGGAAGACCTGAGAAGCCAACACGGATGTAAGGGCCGATCGAGATGCTTGCAACCATGCTTAAGACAATGGCAAGGGCAGCCATAAGACCGCAGAGAACCAGATTTTTGGTCACAGTGAACTCACGCAGTGAGTCTGAAAACAGTTGTTTGAATTTTTTCATAAAAATAGCCTCCTTTTAGCAGTTTTCCTAAACTACATAGAGGAGACACAGATAACCTGAATGTAGCAGCGGGATGCGAAGCCTGTACCGCAAGCGTTTGCTTTTCGTCCGTGTGACAACTCCCTGTTCACATGGCACTTAACGCACAGATTTCTACTCTGCTAATATGTATAATATTAGTTTTACCGGCATATTTCCTGCCGATGTGATAACTATAACATAGATATTCGTTTCTGTAAATATTAAATTTATGTAAACATTAGATAAGAAAAATGAAAAAAATCTTACAAATTTGTGCAAAACGTGGTAAAATAATAAAAAATAAAGCTTTCTGAAAAAGAATTTTCAGAGCGGAAAGAAGGGATCGTCATGTTTGCTGTTGGACAGACAAGCGCGCAGGTAGTCAGGAAGAAAGTCAGCATGCCGAGGGAGTTCAATCTGCGTAAAAAAGGGAGAAAGATCTACGGAACCTGGATCAGCGACAAATGCCTGTATCTTTCAGATGAAGAAAAAGTGCTGAAGGCGAAGGCTGGAAGCAAAGAAAAGGTTCAGCCCGTGAATGTGGATACGGAGAACCGCATCACCGTTCCGGCTTCCCTGGAACATGCGAATGTTACAATTCGCGGCTGTATTTCAACGATTGAACTTGCATTTACACCACAGAGACCATAATCCGGACGTAAGCGTTATTTTGGGGAAAATTTGGGAAAGCTAGAAGCGGGGGAACAAACAGGAGGTGGACAGTCATTTATTACAAGATCATTGCGGACTGTTTAAAAGAGACAGACTTAAAGGACTGGCAGGATCACAAGGACGGGATTGCGGTACTAAGCGGAGATGAATGGGAGAGAGCAACGGATATACGGGCAAATTATCTGCTCGGACAGCGGGAAGACAATATTCATTTCTGCAAGCTGGAGAGCCATTCGGACTATCTGTTTGGTACATTCCATATCCCGGAGAAAGGGCATTACCGGAATAATTACGGTTTTGCCTTTTATATTTTGGAGCGAAAGATCATTTTTATCGATGATACCGGGATCGTCAATAAACAGATGGAAGGAATCCGTCAGGCGAGACTGCGCAAAGGTTATACACTCGAGCGTTTTTTGTATGATTTTCTGATCTCACTGATCGATGATGACCTTTTGTATCTGTCATCCCTTGAGAAAAAGATCGCAGAGATGGAAGAACGTATTTTAGAGCGCGAGGATAAGGAATTCAACCATGAAATGCTCAGAATGAAAAAAGAAATTTCACGTATGCACCGGTATTACAGCCAGATGGCGGATATGGGAGAGATGCTCCATGAAAATGAGATGGATTTCTTCGGAGAGGATGAGGTGACCTGTTTTGGTGTGTTTACGGACCGGGCGGGAAGACTCAGGGAGGAGACCCAGGTGCTCAGAGAGTATGCCATGCAGGTGCAGGATGTGTATCAGTCAGAGATCGGAATACGCCAGAATGACGTTATGAAGGTGCTTACGATCGTAACCACAGTGTTTCTTCCGCTGACGCTGATCGCGGGCTGGTACGGTATGAATTTTGTGCATATGCCGGAGCTTGCATGGAAGTACGGGTATCCGGTGGTTGTTCTTATTTCGGTGTTCATTGTCGTGATTAGTCTGTATATTTTTAAAAAGAAGAAATATTTGTGACAGGTCATACAGATTTTGGGAAAATAATCTACCAATTTACCTTCGATATTGTTATAATAAAAACGGAGTGGAAAATGTTACAAAATAGATAAGCTTGTGAGATAGAAACGGAGGATGAATATGGAACCAAAATACTTATATGCAGATGAGAAGGAGCAGATCGCCCGCGCCAACGGGCTGTATGCGCTGGCAAATATTCTGTTTTATTTATTTGTCATGATAATTGTATTTGCCGCATACATACGTGGTATAAGCACACTTGCCTTTACTGGTGTGATCACGGTTGTGGTATTTGTGATGATCGGATTGAATGTGGCTCTTTACCGGGCAAACCGGACAGACCGCAGAATACGTTATATGCTCAGTACGGGACTGCTTATTGTAACGTTCCTTACCGGGGTTGCATTTGACAGTTATTATCTGCGTTTTATGGGAGCACTTCCATTTATTGTATGTATCGTGTTCTTTGACAGGCGCTATTCGAGATTTTACGGGCTTGTTACAGGAGCGCTGAATATTGTGATCACGGCGATAAAGGTCGCTGTTATGCACCAGTACAGCGGAGAGGATGTTGTGGATCAGGTGTGCGCTACGCTTGTTATCTGTTTTCTGATGCTTTTGATCTACTGGACAGTTGCGGTTGCGCATACCTTTAACCGTGATACGATCGGACAGCTCGGTGAAGAACAGAAGACCCAGCAAAAAATGATGGATCATATTGTAAATGTTGCAGAGCAGGTCAGAGAGGGTACTGAGCAGGCAGTAGATATCATGAATCAGCTCAATGAGTCCACGGATGTGGTAAACGGGGCAGTCCGTGATATTTCAGACAGTACGCAGACCACGGCCGAGAACATTCAGGCGCAGACAGTCATGACGCAGAATATTCAGGAAGCGATCGGTGAGACAAGAACGCGTTCGGCAGAAATGGTTGAAACAGCGAAAAAGTCCGGAGAATTAAACCAGAAGAATGCGGAACTGATGAACAATTTGAAAGTACAGTCTGAGAGTATTGCCGGGATTAATGCAGGCGTTGCTGCATCCATGCAGAAACTGCAGGAGAAGACAGAAGCAGTCAAGGGTATTGCAGATACGATTTTTTCCATTTCAAGCCAGACCAATCTGCTTGCATTAAATGCATCGATCGAAAGTGCAAGAGCCGGAGAAGCCGGAAAAGGTTTTGCGGTAGTTGCGGATGAGATCCGTGAGCTTGCAGAAAAGACGAGGCTGGAGACCGAAAATATAGCTTCCATATTAGAGGAACTTTCCAATGATGCACATTCGGCAGCAGATTCCGTTGGTGAGTCAGTGACTGCGGCACAAAAACAGGATGAGATGATTGTGGAAGTTTCTGCAAGCTTTGCAGATATGAACCAGAATGTTACGCTGCTGACGCAGGATATCGGTCAGATTGATGATATGCTGGGACAGCTTTCCGAATCTAACAACCAGATCGTTGACAATATCACGCAGCTTTCTGCAACGACGGAGGAGGTAACAGCATCTTCCCATCAGGCAGCAGAACTCAGTGTGAACAATCTGGAGCATGCAGAGGAGACCAAGAAGCTGCTTCATGGAGTGCTTGAGGTGGCAGAGGAACTGCAGAAATATACCAGATAGAGCAGACAGAATGTAAAGGAAAATAGAAAGAATAAAAAGAGAGGATCTTTGATATGCCTGTACTCCAAAGACGGATTTTGGAGAAAAGGCATATCTTAGATCCTCTTTTTCCGGTAGCTGCGGATAGCTACAGGATATCGATGTATTCACCGGACAGGGCCTTGTTCATACTGCGGACCGCACAGAATTTACCGCACATGGAACAGGTGTCTTCGTGCTCCGGTTTGCGGTCTTCACGGATCGCCTTTGCAGTTTCCGGATCGATCGCACATTCCCACTGGGCATCCCAGTCTAGCACGCGTCTTGCATCAGCCATCCTGTCGTCGATATCTCTGGCACCGCGTACGCCCTTTGCGATGTCGGCAGCGTGGGCAGCAATTTTGGAAGCAATGATCCCCTGTTTTACGTCATCCACATTCGGGAGAGCGAGATGTTCTGCCGGAGTTACATAGCACAGAAAAGCGGCACCCGCAGTAGCGGCAACGGCACCGCCGATGGCAGCTGTGATATGGTCATATCCCGGAGCAATGTCGGTGACCAGCGGTCCGAGAACATAAAACGGAGCACCGCAGCAAATGGACTGCTGAATCTTCATGTTCGCTGCGATCTGGTCAAGCGGCATATGTCCAGGTCCCTCCACCATGACCTGAACGTCCTTTGCCCAGGCGCGTTTGGTCAGCTCACCGAGACGAACGAGTTCTTCAATCTGACAGACATCGGATGCGTCAGCAAGACAGCCCGGGCGGCAGGCATCACCGAGAGAGATCGTTACATCATATTCCCGGCAGATGTCAAGGATCTCATCGTAATATTCGTAAAACGGGTTTTCGTTTCCGGTCATGCACATCCAGGCAAACACCAGGGAGCCACCGCGGGAAACAATGTTCATTTTGCGCTTGTGTTTTTTGATCTGTTCGATCGTTTTGCGGGTAATACCACAGTGCAGGGTCACAAAATCCACACCGTCCTCGGCGTGCAGACGTACCACATCGATAAAATCCTTTGCAGTTAATGTGGCGAGGTCTCTCTGATAATGGATCACGGAATCGTAGATCGGAACGGTGCCGATCATGGCAGGACATTCGCTGGTGAGCTTGCGGCGGAACGGAATTGTGTCACCGTGGGAGGAAAGATCCATGATCGCCTCAGCACCCATGTTGACAGCTTCCATAACCTTTTTCATTTCCACATCATAGTCGGTGCAGTCCTTTGAAACACCAAGGTTGACGTTGATCTTGGTTTTTAACATGGAGCCGACACCCTGTGGATCGATACATTTGTGATTTTTGTTGGCGCAGATAACTACCTTGCCGGAGGCTACGAGCGGCAGCAGTTCTTCGGTGGTCATCTGTTCTTTGGCAGCAACGGATTTTAATTCATCGGTAACGATACCCTTTCTCGCTGCTTCCATCTGGGTTGCATAATTTCTCATTTTTTATCTCTCTCTTTCTGAAAAAATCTTTTGCATGCCTGATCGATAAGCAGGTATGATGTACAGAGACGGGATATGTTCCCGAAATCCCACTTGAGGTCAGCGGCTTCCATAACAAAAACGGAATACCGCGACGCAGTATTCCGTTTCTATAAATTAATTCGCACCGGCACATCACCTGGTGAAAATCTGTTACAGTCTCTATTTCCCTACGTTAGCATTATCTAAATCAGGTTAAGGGTCTAAGCAAAAACAGCTTACTCTCAGCCGGCTTGGTGCAGGCTCCCCTGTTTGTATGTCCTCATTGTATCATAATTCCGGAAAAAAGCAACCGGAACGAGAAAAACCTTGAAAAAAAACGGGTTATACTATATTGTGATAGGTAGGATAGTTTGGATGATATTCAATGAGGTAGAGATATATGTTGAAAAAGGGGAGAAAAGGATTACCGTATCTTGTCCCGCTTGTCGGACTGGTTTTGATCCTGCTTGCTTTCCGGGCAAATTTTGCAGGCACAGATTTTGAAGGTATGGACGGATTAAGACCGGATCAGATTGAACAGCGCCCGGATGGAAGCGAGCGGTTTACCTTTGGGACAGAAGAGTTTGATGGGGAACAGAAAGATATTATATTTTTTTCCAGTCATCAGTTTGTCGAAGTCTATGCGGATGGAGCGTTGATCTATTCGAGAACACAGACTGGTGGGATTTGGGGAAGAACGACTGGGTCGGTCTGGAATTTTGCACAGATTCCATATGGCGCGAAAGAGATCGAGGTGGAGCTTACACCGGCATATCCGGTCGTGTCGCATCAGAACTGCACTTTTTATACAGGCAGGGAGGCAGAGGCATTTTATGCAATCTTTTCGCAGTCGGTGATTGCCTTTTTTGTCAGCAACCTTATCGTTGTACTTGGGCTGGGCATGATCCTTTACTGGGCAATCGTGCATAAAAGGGCGGAAATCGGCAGCAGCCTGCTGCATCTTGGAGTTTTTTCGGCTATTTTCGGTGTGTGGTCGGCAAACGAGACGAGTGCGATGTCACTGATCGTGCGTGACCGTATTGCGGCATCATTTATGGCATATATGCTGTTAATGATGATGGGAATTCCGTTTGTGCTGTTCGTGCGGGATTTCCTGAGCATCGGAGACAGAAAGCTGTGGAGGGTGCTGTGTGCGGCAGATACCCTGGAGATAGTGACAGTGCTCACACTTCAATTTGCAGGTATTGCAGACTTTAGAGAAACACTCTGGATGACGCATATGCTGTTGTGCATTTCGCTCATCTATATGATCGGATGCCTGATCTATAAGATTGCGAGACATCAGGTTGACAGGCGTGTCAAGATCAGTACAGGAGGAATAGTCCTGCTTACGGTTGCAACGTTGATTGATATCGTAGCCTATTACCATCATATCGGGGATGCCGATCTGTTCGGGCGCTTTGCATTCCTTGCATTTGTCGTTATGCTCGGGTATGAGGCGGCATATTATGCGGTCGATACCATTGAAAAGGGCAGAAAGGCGAAAGTGTATGAGGAACTGGCGATCCATGATGTGCTTACCGGTCTTTATAACCGAAATGCCTACATGGAAGATATGTTAAAAATAAAAAACGCTTCGGGTAAAATGTTCATATCATTTGATCTTAATAATCTGAAAGAGTGTAATGACCAGCATGGACATTCTGCGGGAGATACCTATCTGAAAAATGCGGCGCGGATACTCGAAAAGACATTTGACCATTATGGAAAAGTATACCGCATCGGCGGAGACGAGTTCTGTTGTATCGTGGAGCATGCCGCGAAATGCCCGGTCCTGTTTTGCATAGAACAGATGCGTAAGGAAGAACAGCATTATAACAGCGATAAAGATCATTATCCGATCCATATAGCCTGCGGATATGCGCAGTTTGACCGGGAGAAGGATGCAGGGTTTGAGGCGACCAGAAACCGCTCGGATATGATGATGTATGAGGATAAATCAAAATTAAAACAAAAAATGCATATAAAGGACAGTAGAAGATGAGTACAAAAATAAAACTGATAGCAAGTGATCTGGACGGCACGCTGCTCCTTGGAAAAGCAACGAAATGTAATCCGGAGTTATTTCCGTTAATTGACGAACTGACCAGACGCGGCGTTTATTTCATGCCGGCAAGCGGAAGACAGTATCCAAGCCTGCAGCGGCTGTTTGCACCGGTAAAGGATAAGATCATGTACCTGTGTGAAAACGGCGCGCTGGTCATGCATCTGGATCAGGTGCTGATGAAGCGTCAGTTTGAGGATGAGCTTGCGCTGCGTATCAGCCATACCGTCTATAAACACCCGGACTGTGAAGTCCTGATATCGGGAGAGCGGACAAGTTATGTGATCCCAAAGGACAATTCCTTTGTGACCTATCTGCGCGATGATATCGGAAATAACATTACGGTCATAGACAGACCGGAACGGATCGAAGAACCGATCATGAAGATTTCCTATTTTACGCCGGAGGACAGGCGGGATGCAGCGACTGCGGATTTTGAACGGGAATTTGACGGTCAGTGTCTGATTATGACATCCGGCAACCGCTGGGTGGATTTTGCACCGCTTGGAACGAGCAAGGGTTCGGCGTTAAAGGAGATCGGGGAAAAACTGGACATCCGTCCAGAGGAGATGGCGGCGTTTGGCGACAATGAAAATGACCGCGCGATGCTTGAATTTGTCGGACATCCGTATCTGATGGAGGAATGCAACCCGACCATGCATGATGTGAATGCAACGGTCTGCAGACGGGTGGAGGCTTCCCTGCAGGAGATACTGGAGGAAATGGAATGAAAAACAAGTCAAAATTAAAGAAGATCCGGGAAAAAAAATCGGGTTTGCCAGGCATACCGAAAGAATGGCTCTACATGCAGGAGCATACCGTTTCGGTGCGTGATATCAGTGCGGCCTTAGAGGGTGAGACGGATATCAATGTTGAGGTATGGGAAGAAGCCGGTGTCCTTGAGGTGGAGATACCTGAGCAGCGCTCTATGGATTTTGAACAGACCAAAGCGCAGTTCCCGGATGAATACAGCCGGAAATGGCTTGCAGAGCATGGAGTAAAAACAATGTTTCTCGTGACGATCGACGCGGAACATTATGAAAATGCAAAAAAACTGATGCAGGTGATCACAAAAAAGATCGGCGGCTTTTTCTGTGGGGACACAGAAGATTTTATGCCGTTAATCAAATAAAAAATAAAAAAGGAGGCAGCAGTTATGCCATTTATTGATTCAAAAATTTCAATCCCGGTAAGCAGGGAGGAACGCGAACAGTTAAAAACCGATCTCGGACGTGCCATTTCGATTGTCAACAAGCCGGAGGGCTTTTTAATGCTTGGCTTTGAAGACGATTACGATCTTTACATGGGAGGAAAAAAGCTGGAAAAAGGAGCGTTCGTCTCAGTGAAGCTGTTCGGAAGTGCTTCTGAGAAGGAATACAATGCGATGACAGCGGAGATCTGCCGTATTTTCAAGGAGCGGCTCGGAATCCCGGGAAATGCCGTTT